>OKRR01000293.1_pt1 | contig 58108 bp, 73 predicted proteins | sample 1601211 | NCBI WGS metagenome assembly OKRR01 (sample SAMEA3541525, study PRJEB24748) | human gut metagenome | biome: human gut; feature: human-associated habitat; material: faeces | place: China | collected 2012
GGAGTAGAGATACACCAGATCCACCTCCCGCTCCGGCAGCCACTTGGCCCGGCGCACACGAGGCTTTCCGTTTTTCAGTGTCTTTTCTCTGGGGTTCTCAAACCACTCCAGTTCCTTGATTTTCAGGCCAGTGAAAATATCTATCAGCCGCTGGGCAATCTCCCTGTGGGTAAATAACCCGCAGTTCCAGGAATCCATCAGCCATATCTGTATAAAATCGCCCACCTTGCTGCCGGGCGCAGGCGGTCCGTAGACGCTCTCATCCGCCCACATGACTTCCATCTTCTCGCACTGTTCCGGTCGGGGGCAGGGCTGGTTGTTGCCATAGCGGTACATGATATTCACATAGCCGAAGTCCTTTCCGGTCCGGTCATGACCGATAGCTTCAACTTTATAGGCATTTATGGACATTGCAGTTCCACCTCCTGAGCCAGTACAAATCCGCATAGTCCAAGGGAAGAGTCGATGACAAATACCCGGATGTGTTCCCGGTCCATGCGCTCCCGCAGTTCCTCGATGCTGCAACAGGCGGGAAAACCGTAAGAAATGGTACCGCCCAGCAGGTCGGTAAAGTGAAGGGATACTTTCTCTCCAGCCCCGGTCTGGGTATCCATGTGCAGGGAATGGCTTCAAAGTCAGCGCAGTAGCGCAGAACTCTGTTGTCGTGTAGATTGTCAAAGGATTGAATTACCATATTCATGCCAGCTCCGCGTCCAAAATCTGGACCGCTTCCCCTTCCTTATTCACATAGTAAAGAGCGATATAGTCAATGCCGTCCCGCTTGACCTGCTCCCAGGGCATCCGCTCACCGTTTATTAACTCCACGGTATCCGCCTCGTCCGGCTCGAAGTCCTCTTTTTCGTCCTTATAGTCGATACTGTAACCCAGCTCCAGCACCAGTTTGGAGGCAGGGATCTCATACCGCTTGAGGGGACGGTGCTCCAGTTCAGATGGATCGTATTCATCGCAAAACATATTATCGTAGCCATGCCGCCCACCGTCAAAAATGACGAACTCCTCGCTGCTCTCCGGGTCACGGGCAACCACCAGTCCGGGAGCCTCATCGCCATCTATAATATAGGATTGGGGCTCTCCTTTCACTGTGAGCAGATCTCCGTAATACCAAACCTCCATCAGTTCATTGCCAGTGGTGGAACAGAGTGTCACGGTAGTCAAACGCTTCTCTGCCCACTCTTTCACATGGCCGATAAGCCAAGTTGGATATTTTTCAGTCATCACAGTCTTTCTCCTCCTATTTCAATTTCAGCACAAATTCCCAGATACTCACTACGATCAGGAGGACGCCCAGCAGGAAGAAAACCACACGCCGGTATCCTCTGCTATGGCGATGGGCATCCCGTGTTCCAGTGGGGTCGCAGATCCAGTTCCAGTTACGGATCGCTCCAATCAAAATCACGACCCCGATCATCACTGTGGCAATATACCAATGCTCCTGCAAAAAAGCTGTGATCTGTTCGCTGTTCATTTACAGATAACCCCCTTTACATCATTGGGAGTTTCCTGCCGGATGATTTCCTCCCGCTCTTTTAAATCCAGCTCCAGAGCTTTTTCCTCCTCCAGATATTCCTCACAGTTCCGGACCAGCTTTTGGGCGTCCGGATCCTCCAAAGCCAGGGCCAGCCATCGTTTTGCGTATTCATAGGCGGTGGCGGCGGAGCGGTATGCCATCAGGCAGGAATAGCCCATCCGGGAGTTCCAGTAGGGATCGTTCTCTCCCTGGGTGTGGACGGATTCCAGCAGCTCAATGGCGTGCCAGAGAAGGTCCCCATCCACTTCATCGTCGTTCCCATGCACTCCATGATCTCCCAGAACCGCCAGATTGCTGTAAGCCCGGCTCAGCTTGACGGTCAGCAAATAATCCCGCTCGTGCTCCGGGATGGCTTCGATGGCCTCAATACATCGGGAGAATTCATCCGCATCATTCCACTTCTCAATCTGCTCCAGCAGCTTTGTTTCTTCTGTCTGATTCATCGTTTCACCACCTTTCCCGTATCATCCCTGCATATCCGCACCGATGGGACCTTTTTTCAGTGTTCCATCCACAGTGACCACATGGCCCCAAAACATATCATCGTCCTCATACCAAGCAGTAAAATGCCCACCGGGAGAGACTGAAAACTCTGTGAGAAGGATACGTTGGGCGAACTCATCCTCAGTGATGGGAGCTTTCTCCGGGGCTCTGTCGATCTGGTCATTGTCCGCCAGCCACTCGTTGGCCAGAGCAGTGAGCTTTTGGGCAGCCACCGCTCGCAGGGACTTGTCCCAGACTTCCTGATCTGCCACCAGTTTCTTCATCACATTGGTGACACGGTTCCAGGACGATTTCTTTTCAATCTCCACATCCAACGAAATCCTGACTTCTTTTCCCATCCACTTGCAGGTCCCATCGAATGTGCTCATCTCACGATCCAGCGTGAGGGTTCCCAGCACTTCGTCCTCCAGAAGAATAGGCTTTGTGTACTCCGCCCAGATCTCCTCCAGTGCCGGACAGGGTACACCCTCCTCCAGTACCTCCATGACATACCACTGAGGTTCGCTGAGGGCATCACCCTTCCAGCCGCGGGCCTTGATCCGATAGATATTGCCCTTTGCAAACCGATTGGAATAGTCGCCGGTTTCCCATTCCTTATCCGTCAGCGGCCAGCTCAAGTAACATCGGCCGAAGAGCACCTGTCCGGTCTGGACATCCGCCATGGCGAGGGCATGGGTATGCGCTGTCCAGAAAGTATCCAGAAAAGTCTTGTCTGCGCTGGTGCCGCTCTGGATCAGTACCAGCTTTTCCTCATCTTCCAAGGCATACAGGGCAATAAAGTCCCTGACTTTTCTCTTTTTCATGGTGTCCTCCCTTAAACATTCAGATAACAAAAAAGCCCCACGCCGCACTGTCAAAAAGACAGGCTGACGCAGGACATGAAGAAGCCGCGTTGAAGGAGCCGCATCCACCAGCAGATGTAGTCTCTTCAACAACCAAACTATTTTTTTCGTATCTGAAAACAGCAAATTGCTGTCCAATGGATTGATTCATTGCGGCCCCCTTTTCATTTACATAGTATTGTTTTTATTATACCATATCTTGTATTATTCGAAAATATTTTTCTTTCTATAAGTTGTCTTATAGACTCAAAAATCGATATCCTCTCTTCACCTTCTGACATTTTTGACTAATTCTTGCCCAAAAATGCCATTTACACTTTATCCTATCATCTTCATTCCATCCTTGGAACTATATCAGGTATATTGCTTGATCCAGTCAGAAAGAAAGTCCATCTGCTCTTTCGTATGAAACCAATGCTCCCCGTTTTCCATAACTGTGAGTGTTGCTCCGATTCTATCTGCAAACTTAGATATCGTTTCATACGATGTCAGATGATCCTTTTCTCCATATAAAATATGAGTTGGAACGATCCAGGTAACAGGATGCTCCCTCACATAACAAAGATAATCCCAGGAAAGTGTTTCCCCAAAAGACGTCGGGATTTCTTTCTGCTTCTGCAAGTCATCCTCAGTCACATTCGCCCACTGCATCATATTCCAAATCAACCTTTCCATGTCTACAACCGGAGAAATAAAGTATGCCTTCTCTATTTTGCTGTCTGACAAAGCACTCATAGCAAAGAAAGCACCAATGCTGTTCGCAATTACTGTTACTGACTTATATGCTCCGCATAATTTATCAAACAATTCAGGAAACTCTTTTTTCGCCTCCCAAGGTGATTGTGAAAAATAGTTAAAACCAATTACATCATATTCCTTAAAGAACGCGTTATAATACTCTGCCTCTTTCGGATTTCCGCCTTTTCCATGTATATACAAAATTGCCTTGTCCATTTATTTGTTTTCCCTTCGCAATACCTATTTTTTCTTTTTGGGTTTGGGCAGCGGCAGTTCATCATACATCGCGTGGAACAGTCCTGTCAAAAATTCTTTCTGATCAACCTCCTCTACCAGCAGCATCTCTTTTGCTCCCTCATAAGGTACTTCATATACCGGATCTGTCATATAGGCAGTTGCTGACTTTGTAGGTTTTACAAGCAGTCTGTCATCATAAATGCCTCCTACTATCTTGCCGCGATAATAAATAATAAACTCTCCCATCATAGCCCGATATGTAATTTCATCCAATTCGGATAACTGCTCTAAAATAAATTGTAAGTAATTTTTGCTTGATGCCATTGTTTTCCTCAAATGATAAATTCTCAATTGTATGTGAATAATTTCATCCTGTTAATTCACCCGCTCCAGCTTCACGATACATTCTGTATGATCCACAAAAGCAAACATATCCACCGGCCAAGCCCCCTGGGCCCGATATCCGCATTTTGCAAATATCTCCAAATCTCTTGCCAGAGTCTCCGGCCCACAGGAAATATATACGACTCGTTTCGCTTTTACTGCCGCTACAGCCCGAATAAATTCTTCGGTACTTCCGCTTCGCGGGGGATCCATAAGTACCACATCTACCGTATCTTTGGCCATCGCCATCTGCATCATAAATTTCGTGGCATCGTTACAGAAAAACCGAATATTTCTGATTCCGTTCATTTTTGCATTCTGGATCGCATCCTTTACCGCATCTGAATTCAGCTCTACTCCGATTACTGTATTTGCCTGTTTGCTTGCAATCATACCAATGGTTCCGATTCCGCAATAGGCATCCAAAACCAGTTCCTTTCCTGTCAGTCCAGCCAATTCTATGGCTTTTCCATAAAGATACTCTGTCTGCACCGGATTTACCTGATAAAAGGATCTGGGAGAAATTCGGAACCGACAGCCGCATAAAACGTCCTCGATATATCCCTTGCCGTATAAAATCTGTTCCCGATCACCCAGGACCATACTGGTTCCTCTTCCATTGATATTCTGAACAATGGTAGTAATCTCCGGATGCTTTTCACGCAGAGCCTTTACAAAATTGTTCTTTGAAGGAAAGACTGGCGAAGCAGTTACCAGAACAACCATAATTTCATTGGTCACAAATCCCCTGCGAATCAGCACATGACGAAGCAGACCATATCCAGTATCTTCATCAAAGGTTTTTATTTTGAAGGATTTCAGCATTCCCCGAATGGTTCCAATAATCTCATCTGCTTTTTCATCCTCGATCATGCAGGTCTCTACGGGAACAAGATTATGGGTTCCGGCTTCATAAACGCCTGATATAATTTCACCTTTTCGGTGGCCAAAAACAGCATGTACCTTATTCCGATAATGAAAAGGATTACCCATCCCTTTTATAGGATATACCTTGCAGAAACGGCCCAGCAGCTCCTGCATCTGAGCCTGCTTTTTTTTCAGCTGTTCTTCATAAGGAATATCCAGATACTGGCAGCCTCCGCATCTGTGAGAAACTGGACAAAGACTATTTTTTCTGACTGTTCCTATTTCCGGCTTTGCAGACTGTCTTCCAGCCCCTTTCTCAGACTTTCCTGGCGCCCAGGTTCCTTCTGGCTTCCCGAACTGCTTTCCAGTCCCCTTCTCGCACGACTTCCCGGACTTTCCTGACACCCAGGTTTTTTCCGACTTTACCATCTGGCTTTTTCTTTTGCCATTCCCTTCAAAATCTCTGTTTTTTCGTTTGTCTGCCATATCTGACACTCTTCCTACTTTCTTTTTCACTTTGTTCCATCTTTTTTCTTGCTTTTTTTATCGCTTTCGCTATAATCTATAATCGTTAAGCAGCTGCCTGAATGGAACACAGCTGACCATACTGGTCAGGATTCTGCATCCTGAATTTTTGCAGCTTCTTATGATACTATATATAACGGAGGAATTACTTATGAATCAACCGTCTTCTGACGCATCCTTTTATCTGGATCCGACTTTATATTATGGCCGCCCTTCTAACGAAACCGGCCGGCTTGCCAAAGAAATCCGTACCTATGATCTGCTGGACCAGCTTCAGATTCCCTACTGGAGACTGGATCATGACGCTACCGCTACCATCGAGGCCTGTCATGATGTCGATCAGCACCTGAATATCGAAATATGCAAAAATCTGTTTCTGTGCAATGCTCAGAAAACAGATTTCTACCTTCTCATGATGCCCGGTCATAAAAAATTCAAGACAGCAAGGTTGTCCAAACAAATAGGCAGCGCCCGCCTTTCCTTTGCTGGTCCTGAATTCATGGAACAGTTTCTCGATATTACTCCCGGCTCTGTCAGTGTTCTGGGACTGATGAACGATCAGGAAAATCGGGTTCGCCTTCTGATTGACAAGGATGTTATCGAACATCATGAATTTATCGGATGTCATCCCTGCATCAATACATCGAGCTTAAAGATTTCCACCAGGGATATTCTGGAAAAATTCCTCCCATTTGTGAACCACCCCTTTACAGTTGTGGAGCTTCCATGGGAGGAATAAAAAATGACGTAACTGTTCGGGACTGGCCATCTTCTTGAACAGTTACAAAATTACGCCTTTTTAACCGGCTGTGTCGCCTGACGCAGCCATTCTTTTTCTTCATCATTCAGATACGGACTGATTTTTTCATAAACCTGTGCATGATATTCATTTAAGAAAACCACATCCTCATCTGTCATCAGCTTTGTATCCAGCGGCTCTGTGTCAATGGGAACATAGGTCAGGAATTCAAAGCAGAGGAATTGACCATACTCATTTTTTTCTGCTTTTTTACAGAACATCTGATTTTCTGTACGGATTCCATGACTTCCTTCAATGTACAATCCCGGTTCATCAGAGCAAACCATTCCATCCATAAAAGGATAGCTGTCCTGACGTTCCGGAACCACACGGAAACGAATGCCGGCAGGACGCTCATGTACATTCAGCAAATATCCGATTCCATGTCCTGTGCCATGATTATAATCTAGGCCATGCTTCCAAAATACCTCTCTCGCCACATAATCCAGGCTTAAACCACTGCAGCCCTGAAGAAATTTTACATGTCCCAGACGCAACATACTCATAAGAACCATAGTATAGTGCTTCTTCTCTTCCTCTGTAACCGGTCCAAGAGCAAAGGTTCTTGTAATATCTGTAGTTCCTTCCAGATACTGTCCGCCGGAATCAACCAGATAAAGGCCCTTCGGTTCCAGAACTGCACAGGTTTCCGGAACTGCATGATAGTGGCACATGGCTGCATTGGCTCCGTATGCGGAAATCGTTGTAAAGCTCTGATCCAGAGCACCATTGTCCAAACGCATCTGATCCAGACGATCAGCAACTGTACATTCTGTCATCGGAACCTTGCCGATATTTTTCTTCATCCAGTAAATGAATTTTGTCATAGTCACACCATCTTTGATGTGAGCAGCCTTCATATTTTCAATTTCCACAGAATTCTTCTGTGCCTTTGCCAGAGAAGTCGGATTCATCTTGTCGAGAATCCGGTTACTGCTGTCCAGAGAACGGAGAATGGTATAATTGACCTTTCCCTTCTCCAGAAGCACGCGGCTGCTGCGTACGGTTCCTACATAATCATAAATATCTTCATATCCCCATAAGGTAACTCCAAGCTCTTCCAGGTATGTTTTTACCTGCTGCGGAACTACTTCCGGATTCACAAAGAAACGAATTTCATCCTTTGTAACAGTCAGATAGGATAATACCACCGGGTTGCAGGGAATATCATTTCCACGAATATTCAAAAGCCACACAATATCATCCAGTGTAGTGATAATATGAAGATCCGCCCGACACTGCTCCATCTCCGCACGAAGCTGGGCAATCTTTTCTTTTGCAGATTTTCCTGCATACTTCTCTTCCAAAATCCAGATTGGTTCTGCAGAAAGAGGCGGACGATCTTCCCAGATTTCATCTACCAGGGCAGCATGGTAATCCAGTGTAATCTTCTTTTCCTCCAGACGTTCTTTCAGATCCTCGCCCATTTTTCCATTGATTACGCGGCCGTCAAAGCCCAGTGTAATCCCGTCAGGAAGCTGCTCCAGATATTCCTCCAGAGATAAGACTCCAGGCTGTCCCATTTTCATAAGCTCTACGCCAGTGTCCTTCAATTCCGCTGCTGCCTGTACAAAATATCGTCCATCTGTCCATACCCCGGCCCAGCTTCCAGTAATCAGCGCTGTACCGGCAGAACCGGTAAATCCTGTAATATATTTGCGGCAGGCAAAATGCTCTCCCACATATTCTGATTCATGATAATCGGAGGTCGGCACCAGCACTGCATCAATGTGGCGTTCTTCCATCAATGCCCTGAGACGGGCAATTCGCTCAGCAATTTTGTTCATGATCTTCTCTCCTGTTTCCATAATATCTATCATCATACCACATTTTCTAAAATCTGTCACCTCATGGCATCCTCAATGGCTGCTCCTATCCCTTCGCTGTAGGTGGGATGCGCTCTCATTGCCATGGAAAGCTGCTTAGCTGTCAATCCATTCGCAATCGCTGTTGTCATCTCTCCAATCATATCTGTCGCCCGGGGACATATAATCTGAGCTCCCACAATGGTATTGTTATATGCCTCAAAAATCAGCCGAATAAATCCATTTTCCTCTCTTGCAATGATAGATTTTCCATTTCCATCCATACGATAAACACCACAGCGCACCGGCATTCCAAGCTCTCTTGCTTTCTGTTCAGTAATCCCTACCGTAGCAATCTCCGGTTCCGTATAAATACAGTTTGGAACAATGGGAAGTGAAACATACATACCGCTGGGAACTGCTTTCAGCCGGATGCTGTGAGCCTGACCGGCAATATTTTCTATCACATAGGTTGCCTGCGCCATAGCAACATGAGCCAGCTGCGTTGATGCCACAACATCACCTATGGCATAAATTCCTGGTTCACTTGTCTCAAAATCTTCATTCACCCGAATCCGCCCCTCTTCCATCTTCAGAGTGACATCCTCACCAAAAAGACCATCTATATACGGAACACGGCCAATCGCTGATACCACCTGTGTCGCCTTTGTTGTATGAACTTCTTCTGTTTCCAGATTCCTGATATGACAATTCAGGCCCTCTTCCTCTGTAATCTCTTCCACAACACTGTTACAGTAAATAGTAATTCCTTTCTCCGTCAGCTGCTGCTTCAGGGCTGCCGCCACTTCTCCGTCCATAGGACTCAAAAGGTGCGGCCCTCTTTCCACAATTGTCACCTTAGAACAAAGTGCCTGAAAAATAGTTGCGAATTCTACACCGATTACACCTCCGCCCATAATCACAACCCGGTCATAATTCCAGGAAGGAGCAGATAAGAGGCGATCGCTGTTTCCCACTCCCGGCAGATCGATTCCTGGAATCTCAGGCTTAACCGGTCTTGCCCCGGTTGCAATAATAATCCTGTCCGCCTGAAAAAATTCTTTCCCGTTTTCAGAATTCACCTCTACTGTTTTTCCACGGCGAATCGTAGCAGTTCCTTTGATGTAATCAATTTTATTTTTCTCAAAAAGCTTCTCAATCTCTCCCCGATAACGTTTTACTGAACGCTTTTTATAATCCTGCATTTTTCCGAAATCAAAAGAAATAAAATCCGTAGAAACGCCAAACACATCGCTGTGCTGCATCATGGAAAAAATACTGGATGCATGAAGCAGCGCTTTTGTAGGGATACAGCCCCGGTTAATGCAGACACCTCCCAGTTTATCCCGTTCGATTACTGCTACCTTCATTCCGAAGCCGGCTGCCTTTAAGGCCGCCGTATATCCTCCCGGCCCTGCACCAATAATAATTAAATCATATTTTATTGCCATAATTTCTCCTTTTGAATATTCTTTTCTGTCATCAAATCAGCAATCCCCGTCAATCAGCTTCAGACTGCAGCAGGCATTCCAGATTCCATTCTCTCCAACAGCTGTGGTGACATAATCTGCTGCCTCCTTCAGCTGCTCAATTGCATTGCCCATAGCAACTCCGATTCCTGCCTGTTGGATAATCTCATAATCATTCATACTGTCTCCAAAAGCCACTGTATCTGCCATAGAAACTCCATAATAATCACAAAGCCGCTTCAGTCCCTCTGCCTTAGATGCCTGCTTTTCCACGATATCAGCGCCCTCCCGACTGGAAAACATAGGAAGCTTCAGCTGAGGAAATGCCTCTTCCATGCTTTTCGCTCCAGCCTCCTGCCCCAGATAAACCAGGGTTCGCACCGGCATCTGCAAAAGCAGCTTTGGATCCTTAAAATTTCTTCCAGATTCTCCAAAACGACGAAGATCATTGCGCACTACAAATTCCGGATTCACATAGTAATCATCCGAAGCATCTGTCAGTCCAACAGAAAAATCCTTTCCCTCTGCAAACTCCAGAATCTGCCTCACCAGTTCTCTGTCCATCCGATGTTCATAGAGCAAGGTTTCTCCAACTGTAATCTTGGTTCCATTTAAGTGAATCACTGCGTCTGGCTGAATTTCATCTGCCAGCCCCAGGCTGTACCGGTTATCCATATCTCTTCCGGTAGCAATCACAATATAATAATTTTTTCTCAGCCTTTTCACTGCCTCAATAGCACTTTCTGGAATCTTAAAATCTTTATGATCCAAAAGTGTCATATCCATGTCAAAGCTGACAATTCCTCTCATATTTTTTGTCTCCTGTCTCATCTGCCTTTAAAAACAGCCCTTTCTATCTTTCATAATCAGGAATTTATTTTGATTTCCCTTTCTTTTTCTGGGCAGATACCATAATTTTTTTTGTTTTTAGCAGGTTTTTCCATCATTTTCTGCTAAAAATATAATATCAGATAAAAAAAATGTTGTAAACCTCTTTTCAAAATGGAATTTATCTGCTATAATAAGGAAGTTCGTTGAGGAACACAAAACAAAACGGAGTATGGCGTAGTTTGGTAGCGCGCTCGGCTGGGGGCCGAGAGGTCGCAGGTTCAAATCCTGTTACTCCGACTAAATAAGAAGCCTTGTTTTATATGGGATATAATGAAAACCCGCATAAAACAAGGCTTTTTCGTTGTTTCATTTTTCCTATACTGCTTTCATTTTTCGTAAAAAAGCGTCATTTTTCCATACTATGCAACACGAAATGCAACACGAAATTCCAAGTTTATAATATAAGGAAGAAATAGCTATTTGTCAGGAGCTATTTTGTCAACCCCGGCCACCGCAGCGCCCCATCCGTATCCGGCATCAGCGTGACCGGCTCAGTCAGCATCCGACCTTCATCGTCCATCATATACCACCTGCCGTCAATGGTCTGCTGTCCCTTCACCATGGCTCCATCCGCTCCCAGATAGTACCAATGGCCATTATACCGATACCAGACATTTTTTACCATCATGCCAGCCCCGTCAAACCAGTACCAGCGCCCCTCATCCTCATACCAGTCATTGACAACGCACTTTCCAGGATCCAGATAAAACCGCCAGCCGCCGTTCTCCTGCTGCCAGCCGGATTTCCCCAGTTTTGACCATGGCGGCAGGCCATAGCCCAGTATCTTACTGTCAGTGCGGCTGTAGGATTTTCTGCATACTCCTCCGCCGTTTTCCACCACGCCGGAAGCTCCAGAGGTGTTGCCCTCAATGGTCTTTACCCGCGTGGCCGTTACTTCCGTGACGATGCCGGTATGGTATGCCCGCTTCCCGTTGGTAAAAAATATCACCGCTCCCGGCTCCGGAGTGCAACTAAAACAGCCGGCTTTTTTAAACTGTTCTACGCCCGTCGGACAGTAGTGGTATAGATTGCCACATAATAGCATCTTGGCTGTCTCCAGACCAAATGCCTGCACAAACATTTCGGATATGAACATAGCGCACCAGGGCTGCCCCTGATAGTTACCGCCGGTATGCTCCCGGTAATCTCTGGCAAAACAGGTATAGTTGTTACTGCCTGCATTGGCTGTAAAATCATCCAGATGGGCATTGCTTCGTTTTTCCAAATAGCCGACCCATTTGGCGGCCTGGTCGATTAACTTCTTTACTGTATTTTCCATAGTTTCCTCCAATTAAAAAAGCCCCAGATTCCTCCGGGGCTGTTGCGACGTCGCAAAATTATTTACTCTGCGAACACCCAATCTTCTGCCAGCATATCCGCCTGACTGGCAAGCCATCCCATCTGTATACCGCTTGTGCCAACAAATGAAATGGCTTTATTTCCAATAGCATCATGCTCACAATTTACAATGTCTCCCGATGTGCTCTTATAGCTGATATTGGATGCCAATTCAATATATTGATTTTTTCCGTTCCATCCCTGCCGCTTAACCCTCATGCCTCGCTTCATCATTTTAATGGCTGTTCCAAAATCGAAGGCAGCCACACCACCCAACACAGGAGTGTTTTCCTCTGTCGCAAAGATCCATTCGTCAGACAGGATATTCTTCAGGGTATATTCAACCCTCTGCGTTTCCCGAATATCAAGCACATCACCGGGCTTGTCTGCATCCTGCGGGCGGCAATGTATCATAATGGTTTCTTTTTCTGCGTCCCAACACCAATATCCGCCCCATGACGGCAACTTAACCTTTGCGCCAGATTTCATTTTTTCAAAAGCTTCTGAAAATTTCATAGTTCAATTCCTTTCTTATCAAAAAATACCCGGCATCACCCGGCCGGGCGCGGGAGATGTTGGATCACCTCCTTACCGGGCTGCTGCCTCCGGGATGCCTGCGATGGATGTCGCTACAGACAGAATGCCAGACAGTACAGTTGCACTGCCTACCATCTGCCAGTTAACATCCCCCATCACAGCCGCTGTTCCAATTGTGGCCACAAACGTCTGTGCCATGGTTTTGACCGCTCTGATTCCTGCTGCCTTAATCCATGCCACAGTATCCACATCCGGACGAAAAACGCAATTTTTAAGCATATTCATTCCTCTCTTTCTGCCAGTTCTTCCGGCATTTCTAACAATGTATCTTTTAATTTTGTTGCTACGTCATTACCGCCCAACGTGTGGTATGCATCATACATCCGCTTTACATTCTCTTTTCCGTATATCGGGCAGTATTGCTTGTCCTGATAGTGGTTGTAGGCCTGTATAATGCGGTCGCGAAGAAGAGCCTGCATTCCCTCGTGCAGGGCTGTATTTCGCTCTGCTTCGGCTTTTTGTCTTTTGGTAAGCTGACGATAGCCCCAACCCAAAAGGGCGGATATGGCTAAAAATAGCCACTCCACCCAGTGTAAAAAAATGTACTGTACAATGTCTGTCAGCATTACAGTACCTCCTGTCAATTAATTTTTCTTCTTCCAAAGCGATTCTGTTCCGACTACTCCGGGTTCCCATACATTATTATCTACCAGAGACTCCCACGTACTTCCATTGTAGGTTACACAATCTCCTTTTGAGTATCCATTCGTACTCCCAGGCTGTTCCCATGCCGCCGGTCCCGCTTCTGGCTCCGGAATAAGGACTTTAGCAAACAGAGACGGGGCTTTATCTGGTGTCCAATTCGGCTGAGAAGTATGGTTTTGTAACACTTTATACAAAATCCCACCATAATTAAGCCGTGCACCAAGCGCATACTGCACACCATCTCCAGACCACTCCGGATATAATTCCGATACCTGAAGAGCCTGCTCATCAGAAAAAGATGTTGCAGCAAACGCTACGGCCTGAGCCACGACCTTCGTGGTTTCTTCCAATCGGGAAACCTGACTTCTAACATCCGGCTCTTGGAATTCTACTATCATAACAGTTTCAACCGTTTTTTCTCCAGACTCCGAAATGCTGACCACATATCTTGTATCTTTTGACAATTTCCCCGCATATATGAGGTCTGTGCGGGATTTTATCACCTCCCCCAATCCGTCAATCAGCTGAATTCCAACCGCGGATTTCATTTCTTTTTCAATAATGTCAAATGAATCTTCACCCGGAAGAAAGATAACTCTGCCGTTTCTCTCTCCCAGCTGATATCCATTCGCTACTAGCTGATAAGTTTTTGTTCCGATTTTGATAGATTCCATACCAACCTCCTATATGTACACGACTCTAACTTTTCCTTTAAAACTCGTTGCTTGGCTTGCCCTTAATTGAATATATTTATCTTCATAAAAAGAACAATCTACTAATGTTGATACCGCTTCCCATTGCATAATTTGAGCGCTAATTGAACGTTCAACAATTCCATAATCAATCTCATGATTATAGTAATATTGTCCTTTTGCGCTGCGAGTCCAATCGCTTTCCAAAATGCTTATGTTATAATCTGCATGTCTTATAAATGCGTGTCCATCTAAATCCCATGGTGACCATACATTATTGGAGTAAACCCTTCTTGCCTGATGGTAAAATCCATTTGCCTTTTCTACCGTATAGCAAATCTGAACTCCATATGCACTTTGATATGGCAAATACATCACAACTACTCCTTGCGTATATGGACAATTTTTTAACGCCCAACCATATCGTATTGAAGGTCTATATATTGAGCGAAAATTGTTTAAATCATATCCCTGTTCCAAATAAGATGAAGTAATTTCATTTGTAAGATTTGCGAGATTTTGATTCACAGAAAACAATGCTGCCATCGAAGCGATCTTATTCGGATCATTCACAATCTGACTGACCACTGCTGCTGCAATCTTCTCAATAGCATCACTATTTCCCTTAATCCCGTTTTCAATGTGCAGTAATCTGGACGCTTCAACCGGAGTGGATGTATTTGGTTTGTTGTACCACGCCTGCTTAACATAAGCCACAAAATCTTTGATTGTCATTTTGTTTCCACCTCCCTTGCATTACCGCATTTTTGGCACTGTACTTGCTTTAAGGTTTCTCCAGCAACATATAGTAATCGTCCCTGCTCTGGCCCAGTTACTGTTAATCGCTCGATGATGTATTGCAGGTTATTGACCTGCTTCTCTGTTATCTCATACACTATGCTACCCTCCAATCTGGATGTCCAAACGCTACGATGGTTTCATCATTTAAGCTATACCATAACTCAACGACTCCATTCTGCCCATTTTCCAAACGCACATTTCCGGAAACAACTTTTATCTGTTCATTTTCTATCTCGGTAACAAGACCTACATGGTCAGTCCACGCATTGATATGAAAGAAAACCAAATCTCCCACCTGTGGTGTTCCAGATGTCCTGCGGGCGTCCTGAAACTTTTCCAAAACCATATAGCAATAATTCGTAAAGCCACTGACCTGAAAGAGCATTTGTCTTGCCTTGACCGCCCCAAAGCACTGTTCAAACAGCCAGTTAATCATAGACATGCACCACGGCTTATAGCGATCTCCATGAAATGTCTCTACAATGTATTTTGATACATTCCCGTCAACAGCATATCCAACCTCTTTTCTGGCTGCAGATATAATTGCCATCACTGCCGCCTGATTGCTTTGCTCTGAATTTTCTGTATTTAATACCTCTTTCTCTGCTGCATTTCTTTTTCGCAACCAAGAACGATAAGATGATATCATGGAATTTCTTGTATTCTGTTCCCAAAACACTTTCATCCCATAATCACATTCATATCCAGTCACACACTTTTTGAGCTTCACGCACATCGGATAATAGAAGCACGTCTGGCACTCTTCTTTTTCTTCTATGCGTTCTTTCCACGAATCAACCACATTTTGGTCGATAATTCCGGTATCCAAAGATCCAACAAATTCATCGTCACTATGATGCTCGCACAAAGTCAGCATTCCGATTGGAGTCACACAAACAGACTTTCCGCTGTCAGCCATGCAATGACAGGATTTTACAGAATGAAGTCCTCCTCCGTTTGAAATTCCATATTCTGTAAGCATTTTCTGAATGTCAACGCAGGCCTGACACAATACTTCATATTCACTTTTCTCCAATTCCCCGGAATCATTAAAAATCGGGTGAGAATAGGCACTGAAATACTGATTTCCATGAAACCTCTTTGACAATAAGACCACCAGTTCCTTTAGGTTTTCTATATTATCCGAAGAAATGTTCATTCGTACAGATACTCTCACCTTAATGTTGGTCAGGTATTCTATGTTCTGAAGAACTCTTTCAAACGGGTTTTCATCACTGTAGATGTAGTTTTTTGTGTTGTTATAGACTTCTCTTGTGCCATCCAAGGTTATTTGAACTCTCTGAAGCTTCCATCGCTCCAAAATTTCCTCTGCCGAATGTTGGTTTATGAGAAAACCATTGCTGATCATTGTCGAAGTATAGGGGATATCTCTGGCTGCCAGATAATCGCATATAATCCCGATGACATCACTGTTATACAGCGGTTCGCCCCCAAACCAGCTTAAATTCACCCGATTGTTACCACGTTTTTTTTCAATGAATTCAGCTGTTTTCAGCGCTATCTCCTTACTCATAGCTATCCTTGGACGTCCTATTTCATAACAATAGGGACATCTGGCATTGCAATCCGTGGTTGTAAATATGGTGTATCCTGTAATTCCACTATTTCCAGACCTCTGTGGAGCATATCTCGAATAAAATGCCTGCATCATGGAATAGCACAGACTCCGCTCATCGACAGTTTCCGGAATCATGTACCAATGATTTACCAAAAAGCGAATAAGCTCATCATCCAGTTCCTGATACTCTGATTCCGACAAAGAAATAAGCTGCCGGGTAAGGGTGTGGTATAAAAGCACCACCCCATCCTGAACAGCTTCGCAAATGTAATATATTTTTCTGTATTTTGTTGATGGGAGATAATTCTGGCTCCCCATAATTGCAGATAATCGTTTGTCTGCGTTAATGATAATTTCCATAAATTCTCCTTAACCTCTGTCTCCAGGGCCGCATCCGTCCGAACATACGCTGCCACATTCTCTGTTACAGTCTCCTCCGCAATCGCCACTACAATATCCACCATCGCAATGACACTCATTATCGCCTGCACCACAAGAGTATGGACCACATCCATGATCTGAAAAGCAATGTCCCTCGCAAGGATCAATTGGACCTTCACCTTCACAGGGCCCATCATCGCCTTGACTACATGTGTACCTTGAACAATCAGTCTCGTCACATCCATCTGAATTACATGTATATCTATTACACGGCTCCCAGCCTCCACCATGCACATATCGATACAATTCCAAAAGAGAATATCCGCTTCCGAAAATCACATCGCCATTCCTTACGCGGATTTTTGCACCAGAGCCAAGTTCTCCCCCATCTGCCTGAATAATAATATTTTTGTCCTGGGACCGAAAAACGCCATTGTCATCGTTAAGCGAATAGAAATCTCCCAACTTAATTACATCGTTGGAGACATGAAATGTCCCAATATCAATCTCAGTACCATCAATAAAACCGGCTCTCATCGTGGCTCCTGTAATCGTAGCTCCTGCGGTGATATTTCCAGAAAATGAGGCATTCCCGTTTCCATCCAGTTTAAAATTGGTGCTGTCAACAATCAACCGATTGGATGTCAATATTACCTTGTCTGATTCAAAAGAAAGGGCGGATGAAATTTCTCCCTTACTTACTTTCAGTTCAATCTTTTCAGCCGTTTGCTTAATGGACGACTCTGCTTCTGATAGACGCTTGACAGTAGATGATATCTGTTCTGCGGTTACCTTGAACTGAGCCTCCACATTTTTCTCTACGTCAATTAATTTCGCAGATACTTCATCTACGCTCTTAACAAGAAATGCAGCCCGCCCTTTCAATTGAGTAATATCTGCGTTAATATCGCTTTGTACGCTCCGGATTTCCTCTCCAGTGGCGCTGTAAGAATCTCTCAGCGCATAGATCCCTTTCATCGTTCGCTTCATGATGTAAGACACAATCGCATCATCATCTAATCCCAAACGAATCGCGTCTCCTACCTCCAGATATGGTAGGCCCTTGCTTTCAGCTTCATACGGAGTATAAATTCGCCCGCTTATCATGCCATAGATTCCCATAGCGATCTGATTCAGTTCCGCCGCTGTCTTTCCATACAGAAGAAAATTGCCTTCCAGGGTATAACAGTTGGTGCCATTCCCATATAAAGCGCCAATATCACCACTCTCCTGACGTATCTGCACCTTATCAATACTCTTTACTGCGTATTCTTCCAGGGTACACGATATAAGTAGATGTGGCTCAATGCTTTCATCGTATATCTGCGTATTCATCTCGCCTGGGGCCTGTGGGTACAACGCCGAAGATGGATATAAGTCCGAAGCCGGCACCAAACAGTCATTGGGCTGTAAAATAATATGCTGCAGAACGCCATTTCTGTCAAAATGTCCAAAAGAACCATTAACCTGCTCACAGGCTATCAACACCTGCCTACCGGACAGTTCCAGCGTATCTACTGTCTTATGTACCGGCATATTGTCGTTCGGAAGGTAATCCGGGATATTTTCGGCAACTCCTACAAAAGCGCACAAACTGGCCCGGAAGGCTCGAAGCGTCAGCGGGAATGATAAGGAGTTGTACCATGAGACAACATCAATGTCAAATTTGGACATATAATCCAGCCCTTTTATATCTCGGAATTCCGAATTTTCCTGCTTTTCAACTGACCGGATTACATATTTTCCAAAGGGCAGGGTACGCCCTCCTATTATTTGACGCAAGGTCATTTCGCTGTTTTTTATGCTCGCTGGGACATCCTTTACAGTTAACTTTACTTCGGATGCCTCACAACTGCCATACTCTATATTTTCACCGCTGCTTAACGATTCTTTTATTGACATTGCGAAAAAACGGGTATTGTCTGAAATTGTCAAAAACGGAGCACTCTCTCCTTGCCTCCGAAATTCTGCAACCATAGTTTTAGGCACTGTGTCGGTGCGGTATAGCTCTTTTAACTGTTCACTTACTTCATACATCACACCACCCCATTAATATTCTATAAGCGCCACCCGAATTGGCTTGTATTCCATGTCCATATCGTCAACCCGGTATACTTCATAAGTGATATCAGGTATATAGAACTCGCCGGAAGAATAATCGTTGATTTCATCATTCCAGTATGTTACTGATGCCTTTACATGATTCGGAAAAAGTGACTGGAAGACGATTTTATCTTCCAGCCACAAATACTTTGTTGTTAATTCAATTTTGGTTCGTGTATGTGGCAGCACTTCCCGATGCAGCTGTCCGGTAACGTCCTGATAGGAGTCCTGGTCCTGCCGCTGATTGGGAGTTGATTTATAGCTCGCTATATATTTTACAGGCACTTCTCTCCCGTTAATCTTCAATAAATAGCCCTTAAAAGCTGTAGCCATATTTTCTCCCTCCTATCCAAAAGCAGGTACTCCTGTTCGATTCTTATATTCCTTTGCAAGTTTCTGCATCCTCTTGAAGGTTCTTTCTGAATCCAAAACTGTATGGATTGATTCATCTGCTAAAGCCCTCCTGAACGCTCGATATAGAGCGTCTTCATCAGTTCCAGAACCATTTAATGCCATATAAACACCTCTTGCCACTGCATCTACAATCTGCTCATTATTGGCTACCGCAGTTCTGCTTCCAATTCGACCAACCAACTCTGGCCCGCGCTCTCTGGCAACAAATAACTGCCCAGCTGCAGGGAACCCTCCTGATGCAAAGGTTGGGATTTTTCCTAAATTGATTTCAGCGCCATCAAAAACACGAATTCCGCCAATTTCTATCGGGTCAATATCGAAATTCAGCTTTTCATTAAGCCAATTTGCAAATCGATTCCAGAGCTGCTTTACTGCATCAAATGCTGCGGAAAAAGCACCCTTAAATCCATCTTTTACACCACTCAATCCGGATGTCCATTTTTCCTTAGAAAACCAGCTCAGTACATGATCTTCCCACCATGTAGAAATATCCGAATCCCATTGTTTTACTGTTTCATCCCATTTTTCTTTCATCTGGGACTTCATGGTTTCATAAAGTTCACTCCATTTTTTTACAGTAAACCAGGGAGCAATATGATCATTAAACCATTCATCCAAAGATTTCGTCCAATCTTCAAAAGTGCCACGAAATCCCTCTATAATACCTAAAAGGATATATTCTCCCAACGGCTCCATTTCCTTTGCAGGAGACGCAATACCGAATACATCGCAAATTCCGTTATAAATCCATTCAAATAAATCTACAAACGGTTCAGCCACAAACGTAATAGCACCGGCAATTCCTTCCAGAATTCCCATGACAATATTCAATCCAATTTCTCCAAACGAATCCGCGTCAAAAGCCGTTTCAAAGCTTTTTTTCGCTTCCTCAAAAAAGAACTTTGTCATATCAAAATTGAATATTTTATCGCCAATTGTTTTTAAGACGCTCTTCCCATCTATCTTAATGCCTTCCAGCGCTCCAAGAATTCCTCCAACAATCGCTCCCGCTACTGTTCCGGCACCAGGAAACCAGGAACCGGCGACAGCCCCCAGCGAAATTCCTGCGCCTAAATGGCTAAGGAAATCAAAAGCCCAATCAGGAATCAATTCTTTCAAAAACGAAGAAAGTACATACATAATTTGATTTCCTACCACGTCTAAAGCTGGTAAAGAGGCACCTGAAAGAGTCATGCTTCCAACTGTAAGCACAATGGTTTTTAGGGATATTCCACTAGCTATAGATTCTCCAATCCCTTTCGCAATAATCTTTCCTACTCCAGGGAAGCGAAAAGCTGCAATCCCTGCAAGAATTGATGTTTCTATAGGAGATACTTCCATCATTCCTGCAGACACTGCCAATGATGCTCCTATTCCAGAAACAATCAATTTTCCTGTTTTTGCCAGTATTTTCCCCCAGTCCAATTCTCCAAGGAAATCTCCTATCTTCTGCCCTACTGAAAACCAATTTGTATTTTCCACACCAGAAATAGCCATATCCAGCAGGCCGTTGGCGAATGTGTTTACAGTCTGCCCTGCTGCCGCAAAATCGAATGTTTCAAAAAAGCCATTAATTCCAGATGCAATAGAAAGCCCCAGATTCGTCCAGTCAAATTCTCCGCCGAAAGAAAGCGCCGCATAAATCGCTGTATTCAATGCACCGGCAATCGTTCTTCCGGTCGCACTGAATAATCCTGGGGAAATCAATCCATTGAGAAAATCTGCAAGGCCTGTTCCAAAATCATCAGCTTTACGGTAAATGCTTTCCCAATCAATCCGATCCATTGAGGATTCCAGGACATCTCCGATGTATTCCCCTATCTCATACAGGCTATTGAACTTCTTTTTAAACTCTTCCACCAGAGTTTCATCATTCCAGTTTACGTTACCAAAATCAATCTCTGCATTTCCACCAGCAGCCCCGCTGCCTCCGCTGCCGTTCTGACTGCTGGTAAGGTTATTGATTTCATCAAACGCTGCAAGACTCTTTTTCATGTCCCTCGCTGAGGAAGCCGCAGCCCCCATGTTATCCGCCGTGGTTCCAGAAGAGCCGGCCGCCGACTCCATAGAATCTGCTACACTGGAAGATCCTCCGTTTGCATCACCAAATGCAGCAGCTGTAAAGGCTCTGAAATATGCTGCAAGTGTCTGCATTTTAGCCAGTACTGTGTTAATCACATGAATTACTGGTGTGAATACGTTAATCAGGCCCTGTCCAATACTTGCTCGCAGGCTGTCAAACTGCAGCGCCAGAATCCGGGTCTGGTTCGCCCAACTGCCGGAGGTCCTTGCAAAGTCTCCGGATGCATCCGACAATGTGCTCATGACATAACGGTACCTCAGAAGAACCTTTTCCTGCTCTGTCATGGTACGTGTTGTTTTTCCCAGTCCTTCATTCAGGGCATATTGGTCAAGAGCTGTCTGAGTCATAACTACGCCAAGTTCTTTCAGAGGCTCTGTTTCACCGGTAAAAATACTCTTCAGTTTCGTGTAGGCTTCGTCTGTGGATAGATTGTAGAAAGAAGCTACATCACCGGTCAAGCCTGTAATAGCTGCAGACATCTGGTATCCCGCTTCGCCAACGATTCCGAAAGATTTTGCCATTGCACCATAAGTGCCCATGTACTTCTTAGCCGTCGATTCCGAAAGCCCAAATTGCGTTATAGCATTTTTAGCAAAAGCATCCACCTGCTTATTCATGGAACCAAACGTTACATCCACTACATTTTGGACTTCCTGCAAATCAGAACCTAAATCAATACATGACTTTCCAAAAGCAATGATGGCACCAGTACCAAGTACCGATGCCACTGCTGCTCCTACTCTCCGGAAAGAGTTTCGCATTTTTTGAGTCTGCCGCTCTACCTGCGAGGTGACAGAAGATGTCTGCTTTTTAACTTTATCCAGTTCATCTCTATATGGCTTTGTGTAAGCCTCTATGATGACCTGCAGCCGTTCAAGTGTTATACCTTCCATTGCTTTGTCACCTCCTTTTGTTTATTATTGTGGCGTGCAACAAAATCTTTCATCTGCGCCTTATATACTGCGAGCTGCTGTTCCCTGCGCTGTTTCTCTGCTTCTTTCTGTTCTGTCTTAAATAATTCCGGGAAGAAATCCCAGAGTTCTTTCAGCTCTGCATTCTCGCTTCCGTTTAATACCAGATTTACATATTGTCCAATGTCTCTGGCTGCAAAATGAATGAAAAGCAAGTTTTGCTTTTTCTGACGTTCCTCCTGGCGCACATAGCTTTCTATGGTATCCTCAATTTCTGGGAGGCTCATATTCCAGAACATCTGGCAGGTTATTCCACAATCAAGTGCTACCGGGAGAAGGTCAGAAATTGTGTCAGAAACCCATTTTACATCTGTTCCTTTACTTCCTCCATTTTGGCATCCATGGTCTCTGCCTGGTTCTCCGAGAAAAAACCGGATACCTTGTACACCTCCATAAGGACATCTACCATAAATGTCATCTGTGTGCCGCCCTCTTCGCAATATCTGTCAAACATTTTCTGCACATCTTCATACTTAATTCCATGATGCCAGGTCTTCATAGCTCCATGAACAATTCCAAGCATTACTGTCAATGGAGGAACGCTTCCGGAAGAAAAAAGAACGTCCAGAAGATTTCTTTTCAGTTTTTCTTCCAGTCGGCAAATTTCAGTGGTTGTAAGCTTTAATTTGTACTCCTTTCCCCCAACGGTCCAGTAAGCAAAGGGTTTTCTGCGTTTCTCCATGCTGATTACTTCTCCACCAGCGCACCCCTCGTCCTTGTTCTCGTTCTCATCATCAAAATTGTATCCCATATTCTTACACTCCTCTCCTTATGATGGATCCACTACAACAATATCGCTCTGCAACCCAAGAGTTAACGTAAAATCAACTGCTCCATTGACTCCGCCTCCACCAACTTTTACGCTGCACTGTGCATCAAAATGGAATTTAGTTCCGTCTGGGAAGGCCTCTTCAAAGGCTACTGTTTCTTTCTTGTCTGCAATATCTCTCAAAGTACGGTATGAGCCACCTTCTTTGTTATCCCATTTGAATTTGTATGTCAAATCACCAGGATCTCCAATTCCAAGCTCGTAAATTTTTGTTTTGTCTGCAAGGGTTGTGTTATCCACTTTCTCCGGGTCAGCTCCTAACTCTGGAACCTCCTTCAATCCCTCTAATTCTGTATATGTAGGAGCTTCCTTAGTCTTTTTTACTCCTAATGTAATTCCATTTGCTAACATCAAATGCTCCTTTCTGCAATTTATGCGTTGTGATATACCCGTTTTGTCTTTACATCAATAACCATCTCATAGCGCATCTGCTTGTGTTTCCATCCGTTCGGATCTTCAATATCCGCGCACTGTGTTCTCTTTAATCCAAGAGCAGATACTGCTGCATCCACGGCAACTGCAGCAGCTGAAGTACTTTTCCTGGAAAAAATATCAATCCGATACCGGCAATATGCTTTCTGCTCCTCCATATCGGTATATTCAACCACTCGATTATCTTCTTCCATGTACTGGATTGCCAAATCCTTTTCCCAATCCCTGGGATAATAATCTGTCACATTTTCTGTCACTGTTTGCAATGCCTGATAAACTTCATCTTTTACATTTAACATCAGTTACACGCCTTTCTTATTTCCCGCGCTACATAATTGGAAATATTCCTCGTCACACGGTCTTCATTATTCTTTAGGGCCGGGTATAAAAACGGCTGAGCAGCCTGTCCAGAACACTGATAGAATCGGCCATCCTTTGTGTCAATATAAAACCAATGATACTTTTCTGCTGTTTCCGCATCAATCTGGCTTTCATGTATCCACCAGGGGCTTTGTGAATATACAGGAGTTACCAGTGGAGAAATTCCTTCATGATTCTTTTCACCTTTAGGCCCCGTTCCGAACTCGATGTATGGAGCATATTTCTTATTCGTATAGATAGCACCGATAACGCTCTCATCCTGCTGCTCTATTCTGGTTCTTATGCTCTGTCTTAGTTCGCCATCTGATACAGGACAAAGCAGTTTTGCCTCGCCTTGTATCAGTTTCGCAGATGCTCCAACTGCTTTTATTAGCCCCGAACCCGCTGCAGCTGTCGCTAGATCTCCGTATTTTTTCATAAGCTTATCAAGCCCTTTTACTCCATTTGCCATTAAATCCTTTCCACCTCCAATTTCAGGAAGCGATAAGGGCGGATAGAAATAATTCGAAAATCAGGATTCTTATCTGCGCCAACATGTAAACATATGCCATCGTTTTCCTGAAAAATAGAATTGCCTACACAGTAAGCGACATGTCCATCTGGTTGAATAATTTCCTGATACGCTCCATCTATCCGCAAATTCCAGATATAGGGAAGCCGCTGCCCATATATCTCCGCCTGTACTTTTCCCCCTCCAGGCCAAGCTTCAGCGGAAAAAGAATGAGGAGGGCCATATTCTATAAAAGAATTGCCTTCCTCATCTTTCTGTTTCAGAGCAGAGCGAAGATAATAGGTTTTTAATCTACTTCTTTTTATCCTCATAAGCACGCCCCCCTACTCGCACCAACCTGTATTTGTCCAAAACATCATAGATACGCTTCGGAGCATCTTCAAAGCTATAACTTTCTCCGCCCTCGCTTCTTCCGGACTCTCCTTCTGTTCCCATCCTGTTGTAAGCGATTAAGGCCAATTCTCTGACCGGATACTCCAGCTCCGGAATCATTTTTTCTCTGTTCGTATACGACAGTACCACTTCCACAGCATCGGCCAGAAGAAGTTCCAGAAGCGTGTCATCACTTTCTCTGGTTAGAATTTTTAATTTATCAATATTGTTCAAGAAACCACGTCCTTTAACACAGCCTGAAGCTCAGCCTTTGTTAGACTCCCTGCGTTATCAATTCCATTTTCCGCAGCCAATTTTCTAAGATCATCCACTTTCATTTCTTTTAAATTGACTTTTTCGGAGTCATCACTTTCTGCATTTGATGCGTCAATTGATACAAATCCATCTTTCATCAAACGTTCCGCTTCTGCCCCCTCCGCTTCGCGTTCTACATTTTTTCTAATTAATCTCATTCCGAGCCTCCTTAACCTTCTGTATCCTTAATGCTTAAGTAAACAGAATCCAGTTTATTATCCAGCACCCAAATGTCGTGGAAGCGTCTGTAATCCATCTGCCAAGCATTCAGCTTCTGATTTGTGATTGGATCGAAAATACGCATTACGTCCTGCTTTGTGATTGCAATCGGAGTTGTTCTGGGGCATAAGAAGAAATTAATATTTTTTGCCGAAGAGCCTTTCTCGTATCCACCCTTTTCCTGGCCGCCAGATTTTCCGTCATTGATTTTGATTACTGTATACATACGGTTAGAAGGAGTAGAGATAATCGGAACTCCATCTACAGACGGAACCTGCGTATCAATTCCACCTTTGGAAAAAGTTACTGCAGTAATCTTTCCGGCAAGCTCCAGCTCAAGTTCCATAATAAAATCCGGTGTAGCATGGCATACAATGGATCCATTATACAGTTCCCGGATTGCCTTAATCCCTTCTTTCAGCTTTCGAAGCGCAGAAGTTCCTTCGGATCCCGGAGTATATCCATACTGAATCATGCCAGCCTTCTTAGCAGTAATAGCCTCTGTCGCAATTTTAGAGATACGGTATGCATCAATTTCTGGAATTACCTGCGCTCTCTGGAATTCTCCCATGACAGCTGCGGCAGTAGTGACAAAATTGTTTTCATTGATGTCCATGGGATCTAACTGGAACATTCTGCCGCGGTCCTGAGTCATTTTCCGGGTCTCGTATTCCAGGGTAACTCCGCCCATCTGATAACCGGCATCCCGGTCGTAGTTTCCCATACCCTGTACAGACATTTTAGGAATCTTCACCTCCGCGCCGCCGTTATAAATAACCTGTCCTGCATTTGCATCCATCCAGCCGGTTACCGCTTCTCTTACGGCAGCCTTATCAAGGGTTTTCTGAAATAATGTTGCTGTTGCTAAAGTATTAATCGCCATATTGTTTTACCATCCTTTCTTTACTGTCCCATAATCAGGCGTTCAACCTGACTTTCTAAAGTATCATTTTCTGTTGGGGTTGCTTTTTTCTGAGGAACTCCGCCCTTCAGCCGCTCTTCAACTGCAGCCTGCACTGCAGCCTGGAAAGCTTTTTCAACTGATGCAATGGATTTATTACAGCTATCTGCATCCGCATAGTTCAATACCTCCGCCAGATCCGAAGGAAGCTTCTTTTCCGCCAGTGTATTTTTCGCCTCTGCCATCAGCTCTCGTTTTGTGATAGCCGCTTCCCTGTCGGCCAGCTCCTTTTCATGCTTCTGCTGCATATACTGAGCTTTTTCCTCTTTTGTCATTTTTGCCAGCTTCTCCGCTTCGGATAATTTATCATCTGTAAGCGCCTGCCATTTTTCCTTCGCTTTCCCCAGTGCTGTGTCAATAGCTTTCTGAACTCTGCGGTCAAATTCTGCCTGATGACCGTTTTTCAGTATGTCATCAAAAGTAGGTTCCTTTCCAGAAGTTCCATCTCCCTCGCCTTCGCCAGCTCCGTCACCGTTACCTCCATCAGCACCGGTACCGTCTCCATCATGGCCAAAGAGATGCAGATTCATTTTGAATTTTCCTTTTCTTGACTGTTCCCTGTTACATATTACTTTTTTCATATCTATTCCTTTCCGCCATGCCCCAGCCCATCCAAGTCCAGACCATTTCATGGCATAAAAATAACACCCGGTTTCCCGCGTGCTAACGACTAAATCTATTCCACCAGCTTCCATCCTGCCGGGTATGCATCCGGTGTCCATACGCAGTTATCCATCTGGCAGATGTATTTCTTGCCGTTGTAGGTCACCTTATCTCCGGTGTGGTATGCGTCATGCGCTCCGGTCGGCTGAACGAACTGTGGATACTCGTCCACCGCCGGAGGAGTAACGCTGCCGCCCTCCAATTTCGTCACCCGGTCAGTCAGTTCTAAAATTGCCTGTCCCATCTCAGACAGGTTGGAAAATATGGATTCCAACTGCTTCTGAATATCGTAGCTCTGCTCCGGATCCGCCCGACTACGAGCCAGCTCAATCAGTTCTGTTCGCTGGTCGTCGTCCAAGGTTCCCTGGAGCCAGATAGTATCAATCTTTTTCAGCATATCGGTCAATTCGTACTGACCGGATTCAATTACGTTCTTTACAATCTCGTACATTTAAACCTCCAATACTGCGGCGCTGATAGCCGCGATTTTACTGTCTACATAGGATTTTGTATCTACGGTGTAGGTTAATTCCATGTTGCAGCCGCCGGTGTTGGTGACTTCGGTGGTGCCTGCGTACATCGTGAGGGAGTTGAGCTGTGCTTGTTCGGACGGGGAGAGGGGGATGGATTCGGGGGTCGAAGCCTGTGCAATGATTGTGATATCGTTGGATTCAAGCCATTGCTTTCCTTCCTCAGCCGTTGCAACTCCATCTATTTTGAGATAAGCGTTTCCGTATACGATTCGAAATTCTCCGTTTTTAAGCGTGGCCACACTTCGAGTTGAATAAATAAATTTATCGCTTACGGCATCGTTTTGTTCATCCATAACCCCAAGTGTTGAAATGTTTATCATCACAGAACCTAAACTATGTATCCCCATGAAGTTTTCCTTTATCTCCGCTCCTGACAAGACCTTGCTCTGATACACCCAGCACCACACTCCATCCACCTTTTCCAGCTTGTCCCACTTGGTAAACGGGCGAGGCGGTATCAGGGTGATAGACTGCTGCTCTGTGCCGCCCTTAATCGTGACGGTCACAGGCTGGTCGGTTATCTCGATGGGCTGTTCCCAGTCAGGAGAGGGGGAGGGGAAGCCGCCGGAGTAAGGTTCATAGGCAGTGGCGGAAACTCCTCGCTCAAGCTGGATATTTTTTATACTCAAAGTCTCTCCGACTGCATCAACATCTCCCGAAAGTGGAATGCCAATTTCAAATGGTGAATCGACCTTGAATGTTATGTCTCTGGATAATGTCTTGCCATTTTTAATCAGATAATTTTTGTAATAATTATTAAAAACACAAGAATCCACGCTATACGATAATGGTTCTACGGTCAAAAGAATAGCTATTTTTTGCACTGTATCATTTTTCATCTTATCAGCGGAAAAAGTATATTCTCCGGCAGGATACTCCTTGGAAAACATAATGTAACTACCGCCCCAAGTGTCTGCTAGAGTGCAATCAATAAGATTATCTTTTATGTCAAAAGTTCCTTTTGAAAAGGTTATTTCACCTTTTATATCAATCAGATTCTTCCCTGTCGTCCTCCTCTGCTCCGTCTTGCCCCACATCGCAAACCGCACAACTGGTACCCTGGAACTGTCAGTTACCTTTATACCCCCCCCCAGAAATTTTCTGACTAATTAGGGCTGACTGGATATTCACCAGCTTGGCATTCAGTCGCTCTTCCATGTTCCGGATATAGGTTCCGGTATCTGCCACATAGCTGACTTCCATGTGCGCCCCGGCATCGTTTGTGATAACGGTGGTCGGATAGTTGGTGTGGAGAGAGGAGTAGGCGGCGAGTTCTTCGGGGGTGAGGTCGCGCTCGATGGGGGTAGCAATCTGATACAACACATCAGTCGGATTGTTTGCAAGAAACTGCTTAAGTTCTTCTACAGTTGAAGCCCTTGTCGTTTTCAATCTTATAAAAATTACACTTTCAGAAATGTGTACACCTTCGTTTGTTTCGTTGGCGATTAACTTTGCACTTTGCTTAAGCCTATTGCAAATACCCTCAGATCCACTCCTACTCTTTTTAGATAAACCATAAGCAAAATTCGCTATATTGTTGGTATTTATGGATTGCAAATCAAACGGACTATTTGAATCAAACTTTAATAATAAAACCCTCTGCACATATTTCCCTCTCGCCAAGTCAATCTCATCACAAACCCACTGCTGACCGTTGGAATCTGTGTAGTTGCCGTCCTTGCTGACTGGCACACCGGGGAGGCCGTTAGGAGTGGCGAGGGTGAGGGATTGAGAAATGCGTGGTGGCTCGTAGGTGGTTGCTTCAGAACCGATTTCAAGTTGCAATAGCTCGGATTCTGTGCATTCATGGATAGTTGTTTTTCCGTCCGTCCATTTTCCTGCTATCCAACACACAAGTACTCCATTTCCCTTTGATGTATAGACTGACTTATAAGGAGAAGCTGAACTTGGAACAACAAAACCAATGGCATTTTCTTTATTTTTTGCATCCTCAAGCGTTTTGTACTCTGATATGGCAACAACGGCATTCTCATTAGGATTAGTAACACTAAATGCGTAGTGTTTTTCTGGTGCACACGGGATTACATATCCAATACCAGATGTTTCCGATTTTGGTGCATATGGTAATGATACTTCATTTTCATTTTTTATAAAACCAGCCCCCATTGAGTAATCAATATAGTACAGCCTACCTGTTAACAGGTTCTTCCCTGTCACCTTAACTTCAATACTCCCGTCCTCCCCAGCACTCACTATCGGTATCGGTGCTTCTGGTGTCGGTGTCCCATCCTGCGTACTCTTCCCAAACACCCTCAGCCCCCGGAACGGACGGCCTTCTGTGGCATCATTGGCGGTAATGACGGAGCCAGAAGCCGTGCTATGGATTGCCGGTGCCAAATCGGTCATCCCTTCCACCAGACCGGCTATATCAGTCTTATTCTGGCTGATCTGCTCCCTATCCGCTATAATCCCAGCAGCCGCATCCTCAACCCTCTTGGTCTGCGTATCGCCCTCCGTGGTGACTGCCTCCACTGCTGTAGTCTTGGCCTCAGTAACCTCACTGACCGCCTGTGTGCCTGCCTCCTGTACCGCTGTGGTCTGCTTTTGCCCCTCGGCCTTAACAGCTCCCACAGCCGTGCTCTGAGCCTGCCCTATGGCTGTAAGCGCATCTTGGGAGGTCTGTCCAAACTGCAAAGCGGTCTGCTCTACCGCCTGACGGTCTGCCGCCACTGCTTCCCTCATCTGGCTAACTACCTGCTTATCATTGGCAACTGCCTGCCGGTCTGCCTCCGTCTCCTCAGCGTACTGTCTTGCTGTATCCTCAGCCGCCTCAGCGCCCGCCTGTGCCTGTACTGCGGCTGTCTCTGATAACTTAGCCTCCTGTGCTGATAACGCCGCATCTGAGGCCGCCTGCTGGGTCTGGGAGAGCATCCCTGCTACAGCCTGCTTATCCTGCGCCACGGTGTCGGCGTTGGTCTCTACCTGCTCTGCAAGACCTTGTACCACTTGCAGATGCTCTGCTGTCTGGGTGGCTGCTGCCTTGGCCTCATCCGCAGCGGCTACAGCCTTGTCACCGGCCTCTTCCGCACGTTTGGCAGCGTCATTGACGGCCTCGATGGCTTCCCGAAATATTTCTCCATCTTCCGGAGTCTCAAAGGCTTCCGGCTTCGGACGTGATTTGACCTGCATCGTAATCCGCTTGATGGTTTCGCCGGATGTCTTGTCTACCAGGTAGATCCATACATAGATTTCATAGGTTGCTCCTGCTGCCTGATTCTCCAACAGGCTATCCGGAATGACTACCTCTGTCACACCGTCCTTGGTGGTACCTACTCGGGTAATGGCATCCCCGGACTGTTCTGTCAGGGCGAAATGGATTTCTGCCGCTGCGGGCAGTTTTAATCCATCTATCCGTAATCTCTGCCCGTAGTCCCACTGCCAGAGGCCTGTAGCACGGGCATAATCGCTGTTATCTGTAAATACTGCTGTTATCATGTTTACCTCCGTTGCGATGTCGCAATAAAAAAGGGTACAAAAATACCAGGGATAAATTCCCTGGCTTAAATGAACGGTATTAAGTCTTTTATCGTTTGCAATGTATCCAATGCTTTTTTCATTGAAGAATTCTCCGCCAAATACTCAATCCCTGGCGGCGTTATTCTCAATTTATTGTATTGAAGCTTTACTTGCACCTCTGGATTTCCCATGAGTTTTTTAGATATCACACCTGTAATGTAACCATACTCTGATAAGTTCTGAAAAATATAGTTCCAGTATGATTCATTGATACCAAGTGCTTCCGGAGAAAGCAGTTCTGGATCTGGAGCAATTCCCTTTTTTAAGCATTTGTATAAATAGTCAAGAATCTTTGCGGCTATCACAAAATAATCATCTCTGGCCATGTACATCTCCTCTTAATAAAATTTTATGGTAAATTTCTGTTACTGCCTGTATTAATTCCTTATCATTCAGCACTTCCTCATCTGCCTCATCAAAAGGCTCATATGATGCGCATATCTCAGGCATATCATCTAACATATCAAGCCACTCTTCATCCTTTAAATCTAACATTGCTTCTGGAAAATCGTATGAAAAATCATTGCAGTTATATTCTCCATCTATGAGCTGTCGCATCATTTCCAATAATTTTTCTTTCATTTACTCCCCCAACCCTTCTTCGGTTTATTTCTGACTACAATCGAAATCACTTCTTCGGTCTGCTCATTCTGAATTGCAGCTATTCCATTATAAAACTTTACTGTTCTTCCCCCTTCTTCCAAATAATTCACAGAAGAATCCAGCACCTTTAATAATTCATCTTCGGTAAAAGCCTTCTTTCCCCTTCCTGTTTTCTGTCCAAGATAGCGGTTTAATGAATGATCCGTAAATTCATATCCTTTATCCTTAAATCGGTAATATGTGCTCCGCATCTTACTTCTGTATTCTTCTGAGTAAGATTCTTTTTCCATAATTTTTGAAATGGTTGCAAATTCCCTCTTCTTAGCGTTCCATTTCTCACTATCAGTATACTTCATTGTCTGGAAAGAATCCAGAGTTTCAGGCGCATCCTTGCCCAGTATTTTTCGGTATCTTTGGAACTGCTCATTATCTGTCTTTTTATTTCGCTGCTTCCGCTCTGCCAGGCGCTTATCTGGATTCTTTTCAACATACTGCTCGTGCCACTGCTTGTAGGTCATATCCGCCGGAACCATATATGTCTTTCCGGTCTCTGGGTCTCTGGCTCGGCGTTTCATTTGGGCCAATGTTTCCGGCGAGATATCGCATATGGTCGTAGAACGGCACCAGGGGTGCATCGGAGGGCAATTTTTTCCAGCCTGCTGCTCTGCCACAGGGAACCTCTTCCTATCCAGTTCCCGGCAAACCGTAGAAGTCTTCACATCTAATGTTGCGGTAAAAATATACGTTTCTATCCCACATTCCTCGTAGGACAACATATCCATCTGTGTCACAAGATTGCAGGATTCCGTTCGCACCAGTCTTCGGGCGTTGCTGGCACCCTGAGCGTATTTATTCGCAATAATTTCCGCCGCTTCCCGGTCAGTTCGGCCAGTCAGCAAATTAATCAGCAATTCTTCTTTCAAATCACGCGCTAAGCTCTGCGTATTTTTCCAGATTCGTTCTGAATAATTCGCTCCAGACCATCGACTATTTATTACTCTTTTTATATCTTTTTCATCAATGGCGCTAAAAGAAAAGCCCAGGCCGATCGACTGTTGAATATAAAAAATGGATCGATAATATGCTTCATTTGCCAAATCAACATAATGCTTCGTATTGACAGCCTTTTCCTGTTTATAGACCTGCTGCATCGTTCTATCCAGTTCGTTCTGAAGCTGCTTCAGTCGTTCTAAGCGCGCCTGATAAGCTACGCTTTCCAGTTCTGCCAATATCTTTTGATGATTAGATCCTTTCGGGAAAGCTTTTAAAGCCCTCTTCATTTCATCAATAGAGGTTTTGTCTTGAAGCGATTGGATGAGCCTTCTTGCATCATTTTCAGACAGCTTATGCTTTTTCATAAAACGCTCAAAAATATGTTCCATCTCAAAACTGATGTAACGCGAAGCCTTTAAATACACTTTTGCAATTTCATCTGCAGCATCCTCAGCTGAAGCCATATATCGAAACATCTCTTGGACTTTTCGATTTTTCCAGTACTTCTCATTATTCATCTACATCTCCCAGCTCTTCTGGCGAGGTGTTGCTTCCCAGTCCAAAAAGAACCTGCTGCTGTCTGACCTCTTCTTCTGTTTCTTTTTCCACTGCCTCCAGCTCTGCGTCTACATCATCCACAAATGGAATCTGGGAAAGAAGTGTTTTTCGACTTACCTTGCCCCATAAATTTGCTACAATCTGACTGATTTCCAACAAATTTTTGGGAAGTGCTCGCGTAAATATAGGAGTAATCCCAGCCGCATTGATATTTACAGACCGGCTTTTTTCTAACCAGTCCGTGAATAACCGTATGCGTTTTCTCAATCCTTTGCGGTAATACCGGGTTTTTATTTTTGCGATATTCTCCATGCCAAGCAGTTTAAATTCCATGGCAACCCCAGAAACATTCCCTCCAAACGATTCATCCGTCATGCAGGGAATATGACTAAATTTATGAATATCCTGCTCAATGGCCTTCTTTAAAACTTCAACTCCCTGTTCGTCAAAGGTTCTGGTAAGATACTCTGCCTTTGAGTCTTTTGGAAGCTCCAACAGCTTGTCCTCTTTTACCCGCTCTTTTGCTGTTTTTCCATCTTCATCTACCGCGTCTGGATCTCCCAATAAAGCGCCATAAATTGCTAAGATAGAATCAATAAACTGTTCCTTATCCGTAATACGGTCGCTCATCAGTGCGTTGTACGCATCGATTAAAGGAATTTGCAGTTCAAAATCCCCGATAGCCAATTTATTATTCAAATATTCTACAATCGGAATCTGTTCAAAATAATGTGGCTCGGGTTCTTCTAAAAGAGATTGAGACCCTGGTATTTTTTCAATATCAAGAACCCACTTTAAATTATCTGTCAGAACAGTTGCCACATATATCGGGTTCCGATTATCGGAATCATCTTTTTTGACATAATAGTACACTGCAAACAATTCTTTCTGCTCGATGGTGTCATCATAGACCATAAAAGTGTTTTCTGGAGATAGATTTTTGACAGATAAGGCTGTCGAATCCTCCATTGGATAAATATACTCATAAGCACATCCATAAATGGATAAATCCAATCCATTATCTCCATCTGCCTCATCAGCACCTGCCTGCTCAAAGGCATCCATAAGCAAGGAGATGTCCTCATCACCATTGTATGATATCGGATTGCCAATGAAATAGGAGCTGGCAGTGTCCGAAATATCCTTCGCATGGTTGCAAACCAATTTATTTTTTCTGTTCTCGCCCAGAATATCATGCTGTCCAACATAATATTGCTTCAATTTGTGCAGTCGCTCCACCTCATTCTGATGTTTCAGGATGAGAGTCAGTATTGCTTGCTTGTTTGGGTTCTGTTCATCCCAGTCACTTCTCGGCATTGTATATATGCGCATCCGTACCACCACCTTTTAATGTAATCCGAAATCTGATTTCTTCCGCTGCCTTACTCTTCTCATAGTCATATCATCCTCCATGGCATATCTAACCGCATCAATGGTATGATTATCTCTATCTGGATAGCTGCCTTTAAAATTTCCGTTTTTATCCTGGTCGAGCTCATAACTGGTAAACTCTCTCGCTGCATTCGGGCATCGTTTAGGGTCTATAATAATCTCATTGATTTCATCAGACAAAAATTCCATGCCATAATCTACAGAACCAGGTCCTTTTTTCGCACCGACCACTCGCAGCCCCAATTCATTTAACGCATCAATAGCACGAGGGTCTTCGCTATCCGCTGTTATTATTTTATTCAAGGGATTATATTTGCGGATTTTTGCAGCTAATTTGGTATTTCCCAGCTTCACTCCATATATTTCTCCAAATAGAAAAAGACGCTTCCGCGTCCTGTCATAATGCAATTTCATGTATGCTGCCGGGTCTGCAGCAAAACCGAAGTCAAGACCCTGGCGGATTCTATCAAATCGATTCATCTCCTCCTCTGTAATTGTCCGGACTGTAACATTTTCAAATACCTGGCCTCCAGTTCCTGTTGCAATTCCCAAATATTCATGCTCATACGCTTTTGGTTTTAATTCCTTCAGGGCATCAGCTTCTAAGAAAAACTGCTCTCCCAACCATTCAGGAGGAACTGTCCGATAATCGCTGTGGTGATGCAGCGTATCCTCTCTGTCTTGAAGAATATCTTGGTTCACCCAATTATTCATAGACTTAGGCGGGTTCCAGGAGTAGAACACAAAATATTCCGGTCCACCTCTCATCAGAGACTGTAGTATTGTTCTTTCTTCGCTGTCTCCGTCAAATTCTGCCCGCTCCTCAAACCAGATATATTTAAAGTATCCGTTCGCCAGTTTCACGGATTTTATTTTCTGAGGGTCATCTGCTCCCCGGAATATAATTTTGTTCCCGAAGGGGATATAAGTAAGTCCCAGCGGAGAATAACGAATCTTCCACTCTCCCGATACGCCCAAAGCATTAATGGCCCAAATAAGCTGCTGGAATACAGACTCTTCTAGGAATCGCCCTACCTTCCGCATAGCAATTGCATTTGCCTTTGGGTCCTGCATCATGCCCAGAATAACCTCAGCCGACACAAATGATGATTTAGTAGAACCACGACCTCCGGAAAGCTTATAGTGCGTGTGCCGATGTTCTGCGATATCCCAGTGAAGCGCATAAAAAGAAGGCGCTATTAACTCACTAAGCTTAACTTGTGTCTGGTTTTGGGATATCATTGACAATCGTTACCCCTCCAATCTTTCCTCCGTGTTCAATCTCCTGCTTATCTCTCCACACATCCGGACGACGATTCTTTAACCAGAAGATTTGAGCTGTTGTGTCCGGAATAACTTCTTTCACTGTTACTGTGACTTTCTTTCCATCCGGTCCATTCTCAGTCTTTTTTTCCGTATACGAATATCCCAGGGCTCGCTTCAGGAGAGCGTTCTCTACTTGAATATCCACTACCTCTTTTCCCCTTTTTAAGGCCTCCGAAATCTCCACGTATGTCTTTTTCCATTCATACAGTGTCGAAACTGCTATGCCGGCATTTCCGGCAATCTGTTCATCCGTCAACCCATTTCTTGCCCAGGCTTCCAATTTCAGCAAGCCTTCCGACGTTAACCAGTATTCATATTTTGCCATCAGGCTCACCTCCTTTTGGGTATAGAAAAGAGATAGCCGAAGCTACCTCTCTGTGTGATCCACGCTGCGGTGGCTCTTTTGGCGCTGTTGCGTATGGCATAGTCACTTATTTGTGTCTAGTTTTAACACTTCAGCATTTTTATGTAACGTATCCAATTCTTCGCTCCACAGTCCCAATTTAATTAAAATATTTTTTGTTTCAATGAAATCATCATCATTCAAAATAATTGTTGCCATAAACGCACTATACTCTGCATCAGACTGAGCCATCAACAAAATATCTCGAATTCCATTTAATATCTTGGTTTTATTGTACTGTTTTCCATCATTTCTTCCAAACAAAACAACTGCCTTCTCGTGTATATTTTCGAGCTTATACCGCATTTTGTCTGCAATTTCAATTCTAGGATTCACTAATCTTACTCGATTATTTAAATCTAGTAAATCTACAGTCCTTCTTCCTTTACTATCAATATCATTATTTTTACTTTTTATCATATAATATTTCAGGTACAAGTAATCCCTTGGATCATCAACAGATGGATCGATAATTTCCCCATCTTTCACAACATCATGCGTACCCTTATTCGAATTGCACTGCCTACACGATGACAATAAATTATTCCAAGATACAACCTTATCTGGATATCCGTCTTTATAGAGAAAATGTTCCACTTGCATTTCTCTACTCTGTGTTCCTAGCTTTATTTCGCAATAGCAGCACTTTTCATGCGACATTTTGTTCAAAGCATCCACAATATACGGTTTTCTCCAAACTGAATTTTTTGTCTCTTTAAATTCTTTAATTAACTGGTTTTCAATATCTGTTGTTAACTCAGATGGTTTATCTGGACGTTTTAGTTTAATCATTGCTTTTACTCCTCCATCCCTGCCATTTGGATCTGTAAAAGCCTTCTTAAGGTGCTATTTGGGTGAAGCATCTTATTTAAAATCTCATAATTTTTCTTTATTTCTTGTATATTTTCGTCTTCCATTGCTTTATCAAAATCTCTAATCGTATTCGAATATAATTCCGAAGTAGTGCTTGGCATACCCATAACATCATTAAGAATTTCTTCTAGAGTCCATCCTTGTAGTCCATATTCACCTAATTTCAACTCTTTAAGTTCTGTATTTCCGTTCCCATCTAAAGCAATAGCAATAATTTCGTCTCTCTCTATACTTTGAAGTATGCTCGGACTATGAGTCGTTACTATAATTTGAGCAGACTTAAATATAATTTTTAACGCCTTCAACAGTTTTGCCTGCCATATGGGATGCAAATGCATATCTACTTCATCAATTAGTATAATGCCTTCAAAATCACTATGAGAAAGATCTTTGAATCTATATTCTATCTCTTTCAAAATTCCTAAGATAATAAAAATACATGTTTTGTATCCAGAAGACAAATACTCAAAAAATATTTCGCCTTTTGCAGTTCTCAGTATTATATCATTACTACGTGGATCTATATAATCAAATTTCGTAGTTCCATCTAGAATTCCAAATGCTTTCTGAGCTTCTTCCAAATTCTTTCTCATTACCTTTGTAAATCCCTTTTCTTGTTTAGAAAATAGACATCGATTTACAAACCATCCCTTAATCTCTTTTGAAGAAATACCAAGTGAGGCTTGATTTGCTATCTGAAAATCTGCATATTGTATATCGCTTGGTATAGCAGATAGTTTAGAATATTTAATCTCTCGGTCAACTTGAAGATTCATTATAAATTTTGCATCTTTCAAGTGTGCAACAGATTTTTCTTTCTCTTGCGGATAAAAATCCACCACCGTTTTATTTTCAGTAAATTCAGAGAATTTGGCAGTATATCGTCCTTCTCGCACTTCTGCATTTCTTTTTATAACTTGCTCATCGTAAACAAAAACATCAGCAATAATGTTTAAAATCGTTGTTTTCCCAACACCATTTTCACCACAAATAACATTCAACCTTGGATTGAACGTAAGCGATAATTGTTTTATACCACCTATGCCACTTATGTCTAATTTCTCAATTTTCATTTTTCGGCCTCCACCCAAAATCAACATAGTTAATATCATAGTATCACCTTTTCTCTTTTCATTCAACTTAAAAGCTTAATCTTAACAACACAAAAGACACCCTCTCACGAGGATGCCTCTCTGTCATATCTGGAATGTCTGGGTGGAGATCCCGAAACCAGAACTGTGACGGTCTTTAGGTTTCCCATGGCGCCGTCAAACCAAGTCCCCCACCAGGCTGTAACACCTGGCAGGAGTATATTGAAAAGGAGGATCACAATCGGCACATCCGGAATCGAACCGGAGACCAGGGTGAAAACCCGCCACCTACCACTGGTGGTATATGCCGTTGCTGCCCTGGAGGCTAACCAGGGCGATAAGCGAAAGAGGTACTATGTACCAGCCCAGGTGCGGGCCAATCGACCGCTGGCTGTGACACCGGGCGGCCGCACATCACACATTGAGGGGATAATCCAGAAGCCGCTGGCTGGATGCCTTTGGCTTCGGATTCTATTATAAAACGATATTTCCGATATAAACGATGTTTTTACTTAATCCCACAACTTTTTAAATACTTATCACGAATATATAGTCTCGGATAATCCGGATTGTCTCGATACCCCAGCCTCTTTGCAATTTCTTTCCACGGCAGACCTTCCAGATAGTAATACTCAAATACTTTTCTGGTAACGGCATCTTCAATATCTTCAACCCATTTTCTGATTGCCTCAGCTTCTGCCTCTTTTCTATCCAGAACACAACGCTTCCTCCGGTATCGCTCGCCATCAAATCCAACAACCGCCTGAGGACGTTCAAATCCTTTGCTGTAGTCCTTTATGACACTGTTTCCCAGGCCGGCATCTGTTGTGTTCATTTCATTCAGTTCCCACCTCAATATCGCAATCTCTTTCATTAGTTTCTGGTAACTTTCCAGACGTTCGACCGTCATTTCCAACGGCATCACCTCCAAACTCTTCCAGTTTCATCTCTAATTGCTATCCGTCCAACAATTTCCACATTGCACTCTCTGGCAGCAGCCTTCATCAGCCGAATTACCAGTTCCACATTGTCCGGCTGCTTGTCTGCCCTGTGGATCGCCTTCCCTGCTGTCGGGTCAGGATAGCCTTCTGCGTTCTTCATCTCTCTCCATCCTCCTCAAATACTTAACAACTTCGCTCGCCGGAATATGTACATCCCTAGCAATCTCCTCGATACTCCATCGTGCCCGGTACAGCGCACCTATCTTACCCACATCGACAGGCTTATTTGCCTCATAGACGGGCTTTTTCTCTTTCCTCGATACTTTTACCGTCTTTCGTGGCAAAACCTGACTATACCCCCTTAACGGCTCTCCTATCACCCTTTCCAGTTCGCTTATGTTGTCGTAACTGGGATTATATCTTTTGTGTTCCCAACCAGATATTGTCCGGTTACATACGCCGATAGCCAGCCCCAGGTCTGCTTGGGTCATTCCTTTTTGCTTGCGCAGCTCTTTAATCTTGTCACCAAGATCCATTATCACCCCTCCTCCAGCACCTGCGTACGGACCTCTTCCAGTTCGCACATTTTCGTACAGTCTATTTCAACTTCCTGCCAGCTGCAATCATCGCAGAGCTTGCAGCCTTCGTAATTTGTCTCTTCTGCCATTCGCCAACACTCCCGCAGGTCCGCAGCCATCTCATCCGTCACACTCACCCGGACTTCCACGTGCGGTGCTGGGAAGAATTTAATCTTTTTCATTTCTTTCCTGCCCCCTTAAACTTATAAACATCATTCTTCTGCCTTTTAATCTGTGCCCGAAGGCGGTTCTGCTTATTTGCTCTGCTCTTGCTCATCGGCTTTCCTCCTCTAAAAGACTGAACGCTGCCAACATAATTCGCCCGCAAACCGCAGCGCTTCCGTATTTCTTCACGATCTCACTAAAATCTCTTGTAGCTTCCTCCCACATTTCCGCCCCTGCCAGACGACCGTGATATTTCAGGTAAAATTTATAGGAATCACACCACACACCCTTAGCCAGAGCGGCTTGTTGCTCCTGCCTTGTCATAAAATACACCCCCCTTTCCTGTAATGCGTCCTTCGGCGCCGGTACTGATTCTGGCAGAATGCAATGTCATCTACATAATCGTAACAGACAGCATCCCGCTTCCCATCAGCCACACGGGCAATCCGGCCAATGCTCTGGGTTACCACTGCATAATCCTTTTGTGGTGATACCAGGAATAACCGGTCCAGCCTCGGTATATCCAGTCCTTCCTTTGCCAGACCAAAACTGGCGAAAAGAATGTCTTTCCGTCCGCTCCTCATATCCTCTATAGCCTGCTCCCGTTGCACCCGGGCCCGCTTGCTTGTCATGCTGCCATCAATCATCACGGCCTGCTCCCGAATCTCTTCCGGCAACATAACCATCAGCCGCCGCAGGTGCGCCAGTCTGCTGGAAAGCACCAGGCAGGCGTGTCCGGCTTGTGATGTCAGATCCTTTACAATCAGCTCGTTCCGTTCCCAGCTCTCCGCCAGGTAGTCCAACAAACTGTTATACTTTAAGGTTCCATCTGTGTCCAGGCAGCTCATTGCAAGTTTCACTCCCGTATCTCTCTGACAAATCCTTACCTGCATAGTCTTAGCTGCTACAGCCTCATTCGGAACCCGATACACTACCGGTCCCAATACCGCAAAGGTGCTTTTAATCATACCATCTGACCGATGCACCGTAGCTGACAGGCCGTACTTATATCTGGCCGCCAGACTATTCATAACCTTGTAAAACATAGTTACCTGCGTAGGCGTACCAGCTAGCCGGTGACACTCATCCACAATTATCACATCCCATGCATTCCGGTACTGCGCCAAATCCAACTTACAAAGGGTCTGAACTGTTGCAAATGTCATATGGCTGCCTACCTGCACCTTACCGGAAGTAATGGTCCCCAGACTCTCACGAGGAAAATACTGTGCCGCACGCTCCAGGGATTGGGTCAGCAGGTCATGGGTATGTGTGATCCATAAGGCCTTGCGGCTCAATGCTGCCACCAGGGCAATTCCCATCTGGGTTTTTCCCGTTCCACAAGGAGACTGCAAAATACCGCAGCTAGTGCGCCTCATTACCTCTACGGCAGGTTTTTGATAGTCAAACAAGGGAATATTGCCCCGATACTCTAAAACGCCGTTATCGGCCAAATTAACGCTTATTTCATCTTCCGGGTTGATAAACTGTCGTAAGTCCTTTCCAATTCCCACCGGAAGCATCAGATCGCTTCCATCCACCCGGTAGAGCCAAAGGTCCTTCGCTGTCTTTCCAAGCCACAGCCCTCTGCGGGCCCGGTTGGTATATTCCGGATTCGGAACCACCAGATTTTCGGTGCACCAGTCATACAAAGCCTTCGGTGCGTTCTTTACTCTGATTTCACAGCCAATCACTATCTGCATCACCCTCACTCCATCCGCCTTCTTTATTTCGCTCTCTCAGCCAGTCTGAAAGGCTCATGCCCTGCGTCCGGCACACTGTAGCATCAATTCGACCAAATCCAGCAGCCTTTAATTCTTTCAGCCGATTATACGGTACCAGATAGATTTCTCCATTCGGAAACCGGATTGCAAACAATCCGATTCCGTTTCCGGTCATCTGGAACAGCTGCATGGCATTTAACTGATTTTCTTCCATCCGGCTCAGCACAAAGAACTTTGTCTGGCAGTCCTTACAGTCAATTAAATATGTGTTACCATCTCTGCAGACGATTACATCACACGGCTGGCCGTTCTTGTTATCTTGAAACAGATGCACCCAAAACCAGTGACTGGCGAGATGCTCTGCAAATTCCTGCTCGAACCGGGTTCCTGCTGCTTTATTGCTCATTTTTTATCCTCACTTTCCAAAAGTCTAACTGTTTTTCGGAATTGTCTACCCCATTTTTTCTCCGAAAACACCTTGAAACCCTTGTAAAATCGTTGGGTCTAACAATCTAACCAAAAAACCCCGGGAAGAGGCGTATATTTTTATGTGTTAAAAAATCACTATATTGTTAAAAAATATACAATCTTTTTTTCCTCGCGTCATGTGTATAGTTTATGGTTAGACAGGTTAGATGGTTAGACTTATACTTATAAAGCCTTATTCCATGCGGGCTTCATGGTCTAACCTAAGGGCTAACCAAAATTTGATAGGTTAGACCTTTAATCAAACGGAAGGCTCATCTGTTCCCCATCCTCCATATCATCTACACTTACAAAACCATCTGGATCCTGATTAGGTTCCATAATCAATTTTATGTAATTGGCCTTAATTCCGTATACTTTGGTGTTATGGATATACTTTTCCTGGGAGTTCCTCTCAAGCCGGTTTTTCTTTGCCCATTTCTTACTTACCGCTGCATAATCAAAACCAGCCTGCTCCAGATAATCACACAGCACATCCTTGTTGATAACTGCCACAGGAGATTGTCCTGGTTGATCTTCATTCTGGAGAATTTTTCCCCACACCTCTCCTTTGTTTAGAGATTCGGCCGCTTTTGGGTCTTCGAAGCGCACTGGGTTTCTGGCAATCCAGTTTAATACCATCTGATAAGCCCGCTCTGCTACATCTACCTCCGCAGCACTGCGAAGATATTCTTTCACATCCTCAATGTCAAAAGGCTGCTCATCCTTAAAAATCTGCTCCACCAGGATGCGATCTGCCACCAGCAGACACGACATCGCCATAGCCTGCTTTTCCGTAGTATCCAAGTGACACATGGCATCAAAATACCCCTTGTACTCATCTCTGATTACCTGCAAATCCACTTCCTGCAGATAATGAATCAGTTTCTCTCCTGCATGCCCATAATTCTCTGTCAGAATCGATACGGTGCGGTTTCCGTCCGCTACAAGGCGTTCCTCTACCTCAATCTCGATTACACGATTCTTAGAGCCTCCACGGCTATTTGCCTTCGTAATCGGCTCCTCGCCGGTAAACAAAAAGCTGTTTCTCCAGGTCTTTGTCTCATCCACGCCGCCATTGGCCCGGCCTCGCATCTTGTCAATACCTTCCGTAATCTGATAAATTAACTGGTCAAAGTTTGTTACCCACTTATCCTTCAGCGTCTGCAGCTCATCACCAGCAAAGGGCAGCGAATATAAAAAGGCTGCATTCCGCACGATTCCCACTTTTGTGGTATTCATGGTTTTTACCAGACCACCCATTTTAGGATTTCCCCAAATAGACATGGCGGCCATAATAGTCACTGTTTTGGCCGTTCCAGATTCTCCGCTCCAAAGATGAAACACGAATGGCAAGGCATTGAGAGGCTCAATCAAAACACTTGCAAAACTGGCAGCAAAGGCCATCCGGACAATTTTGTTTTTACGCAGATCAGCACAATGAGTTCTCCATGCCTCAAAACTACCCTCGTGCCGTATATTCTGGAATACAGGATCAAAATCCTTACCCCCATCATATACAACATCCGTCACATACGGCATAAACTCCCTTCCCATCCAACCAAGCCGGTTGATGGAGCGTTTTGGATTCAAAGCCACCGGATTCATTCCCACACAGTCTGATATGTAACGCACCATGCTTTTGGCATTATCAGAGGTTACCTCGATTCCATACTGACTCAGGACATCCACAATTTTATTAGTGTTCGCACAGACGCTGCGGTTGACTGTAATCTGCTGCCACGCAGCGGATTTATAATAAGCCAGGGTAATGCGTTCCTCAGAAGTATCCACATTTTTAAGAATTTCCACAGGAAGGATCGGATGACTACAGGCTAAGACCTGCATGGGCTGAAATTGCTTGTCATATCGGGTACACCGAACCCCCATATCATCAGCATTCCATTCCCCACAAGTCAGCTCCACCGGCTGGTCAGTAAACCTGGTCTTATTACCGGATTGTTTCATGCGCTGAATGTAGTCCAGTTGAAACTGCTTAAACAGGTTATTAAATTCACTAATCCTTTTTATCTCCCTCGCAGCATTTCGCAGTGCCTCAATATATTTCTGCCGCTCCACATTATCCTCAATCTCAAAAACCTTATAAAACACTTCATCTGGGAACGGTTCCACTCTTTCAAGGGTCTTGATACCAACCAATAACTCGTCTTTCGACTTCTCCAATTTTTCTCACCACTTTCTTGTCTGCGTATACTTTCTCCGGACACTGCTCCAGACAATCAAGCAGATAATCCACATAAGTAATACTTCCAATCCCTTCCCAGAAATGTTCTCCCTGTTCCCGGATTGCCTCACACAGCAATCCCCGGTACGCAGTCAGCCACATCTTTGCCCTCCGTTGGAACGCTGATAATTCCTGCCGCCTTTTCCGGGTCAACTCCGCCTCCCGCTTCTCCCGGTATGTCACCGGCTCCTGTATCGGAACCTGGAATGCTGCTGCAAGGCCTTTGGCTGCCTCATAATTGTTTACATCCCGATATTGGGCAGCAAACTTAATTGGGTCTCCGCCGGCGCCGCAGGAAAAGCAATAATACCCTTTTCCATTGGGATATATCTTAAGGCTTGGCTTTTTGTCTGCATGAAAGGGGCAGACGCACCACCCCTTTTTATTTGCCTGCAGACCAAAATATTCCACCACCTGCTGCATGCTAACAGCCTCACGCACTTTCCGGTACAGCTCCGGGTCATAATTACATGAACGGGATTCCTTCATCGCTTGCTCCATCCGGAATATTCATAAAACCATCTCCCACCGGGCTCGGTGTACCAGCGCTCTGCACCTGGGTCATCTGTCCCACTGGCGGCGTATCCGGCAATAAGCTGTCTTCCGGAATTTCTGCCTCTGCCAGACCTGCCACGCTGCGGACTTGGAACAGCTCTGTCGTAAATGGCCGGTTTCCATTAGCTGCCTCATACTGCCGGCGCCGGAAAATACCACCAAACTTCTTGCCTTTCATCGTTGCCTCATTATTTTCTTTGTCCCACTGGAAAGTGAAGTTGTTGGAGCGTTCAATAGATGTGATAATGCCTTTAAACCAAGAAAGCCCTTTGCCCTCCATGTTCTGCTTAAAAACGCCGCGCCACTTTGCGTCGGATGAATCCTGCGCCTTGTCTGCGTCGTACATTTTCTGATAAAAATCTTTATGTTCGCCTTCTGCGATATCATACAGAATCACAAGCTGAGGATTCCCATTTTTTGAATCCTGTGTTGTCACCTGCTTGATCACGCATACATACTTTCCTTTTGGTAATTGCTGAAATTCTCCAGTGTAGGCCGGTGCCTGGTCGTATCCCTGTGGTTTCTTAATCATGCTGTTTTTCCTCCTTTATCTTCCATCCATAAAACTCCCGGATGGTGTCATCTACTAATTTCAAGTTATTTTCAATCTCCGGGCTATCAAACATCTCCTCCGGCGTTTTGGTAATATCAGAACCGTCCGTAACCGTCCGGAAGAAATGGTTTCCATTTTCAGACATGCAGCGAATACAGATTGTTACCATTCCCTCCAGGCACACCTTTCGATCCAGCTGCTTGCCAATGGTCCGAAGCCTGGAAACCCCAAAATCGTCTGTGTCTTCATGGAACATAATGTACACAATCTTTTCTGGGTCTTTTACTTCGTCCTTGACCAATTTCACGAGCCAGTACATGGCATCTGCGATATCATCATACATTTCAAATGAGGCATTTCCTTTTTTGTTTCTATGCTGTCCCATGAAAAGATGGGTCATGATGTATCCGGCATCATCAATCACGAAGACCTTTTCCGGATTCTGATTAATCGTCGCGATAATCCGGCCAATATCGTCACTGCACCCGGTTTTCTTAAAACGTTTTCGAAACGGAAGTTCCTTCTTTTCCGTGTTAAAAAGCACAATCTCATCTTCCTCAAAAAACTTCATGCTCCGGCTCTTCCCGCTGCCGGATTTCCCGTAAATTAACACTGGTAATCCCATGGTCTCCTCCTCTTAGAAATTCAGCTGCTCATCTGAAACCTTGTCCGTTTTGTTGTCTTCCGATGCATCCAGATCCTCGCGTTTCCAATCTGAATCAAAAAAGTTGATGCCGTCCAGAAGAGGAAAAAGCACCTCCTTTGTCTTATGTCCGCATGGCTCCGTATGCACCCAATAGATGGTGGATTCATTCTTAAAATACAGAACTTTCCCGTCCAAAATACTGGGCCTGTCCGGCATATGCTCGGAATCTGTTTCTAATTCTTTGGCTGAAATCACATTTGAAGTCAGATCTCGTCTGTCCGTAATAAACTGGTAATCACTTTTTCGCTGAATTACAATATATTCATGCGGCCATGCTTTTAAGGACATCGGGGTAATCACTCCATAATCCTTCGCCTGCATCCAAGATTTATAAGGCTCTACCACATCCATAACCATCTGCGAAACCAGTTCTTTATCCTCGTCAATCGTATAATGGTAACACTCTCCTGGCTCTGGAATGTCTCCAATCAGCTCCATGATGGCCGCCTTGAATTTATTGGATGCAAACACATGGTTCACATAGATGCCCCAGTTATCTGCATAAACCAAGTAATGGTTGTTCACATTGCACACAAACAGCCCGCAGCGCTTTAAGCTGGCTTTCATAATCTTCTTTAATTCTCCTGTCTTACAGAACATAAATCTTCCTCCTTAACCTCCTCGTTTTGTCGCCGGGCCTCTTCGATTCCCTGGCGAATAAAGCCCATAACAATATCCATCTCATCAAAAGTCAAATGCCAGGTACTTACGGTCATCATCTTTACCACTTTCGCTGCAATCTCCAGTAAAATCTGCAGCTTGAACGGCGTAATCTTTGCTTTCTCGTCCATCATCGAATCCTCAAACTTTCTCCACGGGGCTCTAAGTGCGCCCAGTCTACCTGCTTCTCAGCTAGCAGCGCCCGGATTGCTTCATTGTTCGGCACCGGCGGCTGCGGAGTTAAATACTTGCCAGGGATATCCTCTAAGACGCCGTCGATTACAAGCGGTTGTAAGCCACCATTTTTTTGAATATTAAACGAAAACAGGGCTGTCTTAAACTTCGTTTTGCCAATCTCCCGCATATTGGATTCCAGGATATCTTTCAGCCATTTAGACCGTTGTTCCAAGCTGCGACGGCGAGTCTCCAGGCGCTGCTCCTCTGCCCTAAGCTTCTCGACATCCGCTTTCATACTGAAAATAATCTTGGCATATCCGTCCGCTTTCTCTTCTATCTCGCCCCAAATGGCCTCTAGGGTGTCGTGAAGTACCTGCTCATCCACTTCCGGGTCATACATCATTTCCTGCAGCATCTCGTACTGCTCTGTTAATTCATATAGTTTCACTTGATTTCTCCTCCTTTTCGCCCTATAATAAGGGTGTATTGTTTTTTATTTCATCGCCCTGGGAGTTGCCGCTCCTGGGGTTTCTTTTTGCCACTTTCCAATCATTGCATCCACTCTATCTGCTTCCCGGAACGCATAAGCATGTCCAGTTCCGCCGCCAACAGCAGAAATCGTGACAGAATTCATGTTATTCTTCTTCCGGTAATCCTCCGCCATATCTAGCAGCACCTGGAGCCCTTCCTGTGCCTGTGTCATCGTCCTCACCTCCTCTCAAAACACCACCGGAACCCACGTAGTCAGTGAAAATACAAAAATCACTGTCCCCAACAGGCTCCAGAGGAACTTATTCTCTGCCCGCAGGCTACTGTTAATCCGCTCCAGCTTCTCCAGTTCCAGCACCAGAGCCGGATCCACCAACGGGCCAGGGCCGGTTGTAATGGCTGTGTAGCTCAGCGCCGGACGGGGCGCGTCTTTAAATTTCAGCATGTCAGTTTCCTCCTCTACATCACAATAAACTCTTTTATCTCTTTACTGGTCAATGTCCGTCCCAGAACAATACTGGCTGCCTGAATCGGTGTCAGCTTCAGCACTTTGGCTGCCGCCCATAACTCTCCCAGGGTGAAATTCTCCGGCCGTTCCCGACGTGTTTGTATGGTCCTGGCTGTCCTTCCCATCTTCGCCGCCAGGAGTTCCTCGCTGACGGCGTATAGTTCCATGTTACTGCTGATGCAGGAACGAACTACCCGGCTGGCCTCTTCGGTCGGATTTGGCTTTAATTTTGGCATAATATGTGCACCTCCTACTCTTCCAGCGGTTCTTCAACTCCATACTGCCGTTCACATTAACTCTCTCAGTGTCATCTGCTCATATTCTGGAACCTTCACAAAATCAGCCGGAAGGTGGATTCCGTATTGCTCGCAGACCATCTTTACCATTTCAGCTGATTTATATGGGGCAATGCCCTGTTTATCCATCCGATTTGCAAGAATTTTGAGTAAGTTTGCTACCTCGCCAGGATGTTCAGTTGGAGGAAGCTGTGTTTTGGGACTCTCCATCTCATGGAATCGGTTGATGTACCTTGCAGTAAATTCCGTTCCCTTTTGTCCTGTCATCTTGTGGGCAATGAACTCACAGCCCTTCTTTGTAACGAAAAAGCATAGGAGTGTCTTATTTTGCTCTGTAACATATGTAGATTCCTTGAAAAAATCGGAGAATCCAATTTTGGCTTCTCCTAACTGGGATATGTAATTACGAATATCCCGAAGTAACTTAGAATGTTCTTTTCCGCACCACTCAGCTACTTCCATTGATGTGATGGTTGTTCTCATTAAATCATTCATTTCTTATGCCCTCCTACTTAGCAAGATAAAAACCGGTTAACAAAATATTGCTGTCCTTTTCCGGTCACCTTGGTGGTCTTTGTGACCCGCATACTGCCATCTGGATTGCTGATAGTACTTTCCTTGACCTCAAACAGTCCCATTTCCATGCTACGCTGTGTGGGCATATTCTTACTGGATCCGCCCTTAATAAGAAAGCCCTCATTTCGAAGCATTTCAAACAATCGTTTCTGACCTGTGTCTACGCCATTCTGTTTCAGGATTTTTGCAAGATCCCCTACTAAAATAGAGGTCTGACTGCAAGCAACTGCATCCGCAAAAATTTCCTTCGGGCGCATCCTGCCCACATCTTTTAGGAGTCCCTCATTCTGCTGTTTTAAGGATTCTATGGTTCTGTCTGCCATCTTCAAAGCTCTGGCGAAAATCTGCTCCGGTGTATTCCACGCCTTTTCCAAGTCAAGGAAGTACTGGCGGTACTGACGACCTTTCTCGGTTCTCTGTATCATGCAAATCTGCTTCGCCATATCTACAGAAATCTGATAGTCAAGCAACTCTCTTGTCACTTCCCTGGAACCTTCAATTCGAACCTGCTCATTTTTGAGCGGGTTGAAATCTTTCCCTATTTCAAATCCATACTCTGCCATTCTCGGAAACCAATCCTTGAAAGCTGTTTTGATTTCCAATCCTTCATGCAACTCTCTAGCCGACACAGTTGGTTCTTTTGTGCTGTAATTGATTCTTATTAAATCATTCATTTCTTACACCGTCCTTGTAAGTTGCGCTATGCAACCTCTAGTTAAAAAAATATATTTGAAACTCTTCCGGCTTAATATCTAACAATTCCGCTAATTTTTCAGCCTCATTCAGATCCATGGGGCGAACATTATTTATTTTTTGATTGACTGTTGGCTGAGCAATGCCTAAAATATCTGCAACATCCTTTTGTGTCAATCCTTTTTCTACAAGACGTCCTTTTAATTTATTGCTATTTATCAACGGTCTCACCTCTCTTTCCTCTGCATTGTAGCACTGCGCAACTTTATTGTCAATAGCGTTGTGCAACTTTTTTTATTATTTTTCCGTCTCAGTATTGCATAGCGCAATAAAATGTGTTATATTAAACATGGGAGGTGATTTCCACGAATATAAAACTCATAGGCGAACGAATTAAATATGCCAGATCTTTACGTAATTACACATTAGATGAAATAGCAAATGATATTGGGGTTGCGAAATCTACTATACAACGATACGAAAATGGCTTAATAGGCAAACCTAAAATTCCAGTATTGGATTCCATTGCTAAATCGTTGAATGTAAATCCTTCATGGATTTCTGGACAAGATGTCCCAATGGAACGTGCAACTATGGCCGATATTGATGAATATAAAAACAAGATGATAGAATTTTCAAAGCGTTGGAACATTCAATATTTTGAAAAAAAGATGCTTGAGTCATTCTCTCGCCTTTCTGATTCAAATAAAGAAAAAGCCATCAGCTACACAGAAAATCTATTGAGCATCCAGCAAATGGAAGAAGAACAGGCTCATCTCATCCCCCGGGCAGCTCATGAGCGTACCGATATCAAAGTAACTGACGAAATGCGCCAGTACGATGATGAACTCATGAGGAATGATGATGTATGGAAATAGAGGTTGATATAGATTGAATTATGAAGAATTGTTGATGGAGGCAGATTCCTCCGGCATTAAAGTCAAAGAGCTGCCTCTTCAGTCAGGGGACGGTCAATGCCTGGGAAATCGAATCGCTATTCGAAATGGATTAACCTCTGTAAAAAAAGCAGACGTTCTGGCCGAGGAACTGGAGCACTGTTATATTAATGTTGGAAATATCTTGGACCAAGATAAGATAGGCAGCCGGAAGCAGGAACGCACTGCACGGCTCCGGGCCTACAACCGTCGCATCGGCCTGACGGGAATCATAGATGGATACAAGGCACACTGTCGCAGCCGCTACGAACTGGCTGAGTTTCTGGGCGTGAGCGAGGACACTCTCTCTGAAGCATTAGAGTTGTACCGGGAGAAATACGGCTGTTACGTTGAAATAGATAATTACATTGTGATGTTCGAACCGTCTCTGGCGGTTATGGAGAAATTTAATAGATAATTTTAGTAATGATTTTAAAGACAAAACGAAGAGGTGAATATTAATGGCTCTTATAATTTGCACTGAATGCGGAAAAGAATTTTCAGATAAAGCTCCAACTTGCCCGCAATGCGGTTGCCCAACTTCGGAAGTATTAAAAGAATTATCAAAGAATGAACCTGTTAGTGAAATGCCGGCAGAAGAACCAATCCTGCAAAAATGCCCTATTTGCGGTAAAACAAATGATATTTTGCAAAACGACTATTGCGAAGATTGTGGGCAAAGACTCACACCCTACCGCCATCAGGAAAAAGAGTTTCAAATATATACCCCATCTGAAATGGTTCCTCCGGATCATCCATATACAATCTGTCCGGTATGTCATGCCTTTAACGAAACTGGGACTTTCAAGTGCGTAAATTGTGGTCATGACTATTCTTTTTCAGAATATAGTGTAATCATTCCTCGGTCTTACAGCCATCCCAAAGTGGTTTGCCCTGCTTGTGGTGGTGACAATATAAAGATATCCATAGAAACTGTCTCTGAAAGCGAAACAGTCAGAGGAGAAGTTAGAAAAAAATCAATAACTACTCGAGCAGTAAATAAAACAGGACGCGCTGTCGCCAATATGGCAACTCTTGGACTATGGGGTGCAGTATTGCCAAAACGTTCAAATTATTCAGAAAAACAGAAAGTAACAAAAAATATTATTAAACATAAATACTGTGTTTGCCAAACCTGTGGTCATTTTTGGGAGACGCGACTCTGAAAAAATAGTAAAAAACCGCCCGGTATTGGCGTACCGAACGGCTTTTGTATAGATTTTCTCTTGCCGGATTACTCCAGGAAGATATACTCTACACCCAAATAAAGTATATCATTCCTGAGAGCACCTGGCAAGAGGGTGTTATTTTTATACCCATTTTTTACTGTTGCGATACCGCAACACCACCAGAAAGGATGATATTATGGCAAAAGCAAAGAAACTGAAATCGGGGAGCTGGAGGTGCCTGGTATATGATTACACAGATGATGCCGGGAAGCGACACTATAAATCATTTACGTGCGACGATCCCTCTCCAAAAGGAAAAAGAAAAGCAGAAATGATGGCTGCTGAATATGCAACAACCGAAAAGTATAACAAACTGTTAAATATGAAAAACCAAAATATTACACTAGGTGAAGCATGGGATATGTACATTGAAAACCGCTCTTCTGTCTTATCGCCCGGAACAGTTCGTGAATATAAGCGTTCTCGAAAAACTGACCTAAAAACATTGATGCCTATGCGGCTTTCGGATATTACCTTAGATGATATCCAAATCGCTATTAATGCTGAGGCCCTGAATCATTCTGCAAAAACAGTGAGAAACATCCATGGCTTATTATCTGCCGTTATGGGAACTTATCGCCCTAGTCTTTCTTTGAAAACAGACTTGCCTAAGCCCACTCGCCCAGAACTATACATTCCCAGTGATGCAGAAATCAAAATTCTTCTGAAATATCTAAGTGGAAATGAAATGGAAATTCCTGTCTTGTTGGCTGCATTCGGACCTATGAGAAGAGGTGAAATATGCGCACTCTGTTATGAAGATATTCATGGAAATACAATCCATGTTCATGCAGCTCTGGCACAAGATGAAAATAAACAATGGGTGATAAAACCGCCAAAAACTTTTTCATCCGACAGGTATATAGAATTTCCTGAGTTTATTATTGAAAAAATTGGAAAAGGAACTGGGCAAATTGTGCAAATGTCTCCTAATGCTCTTTCTTCCAGATTTTATCATATTCTAAAAAATGCAGGGCTGCCCCATTTTCGTTTCCATGACCTCCGCCACCCGTATGTCAAGCCCACGACAAAAAATTTATAACTTTTTTTGCAGTTTTTCGGGCAGCTTCATAGCTGCCCATAGCTGTTTCAAATGGGTGTTCACGGTTATACTTCCTTTTCGGATTCCTTAGTTTCTAAGAAATCCTGTGTTGCATATTCAATCTCAATCCGATCTCCTGGAAAGACGTAAACTTTATTGATAAGCCGGTCAATCAGAGCTTTTGTCAGCATGTTGGCGTTTCCGACTTTCTGCACAATTTCCTGTTGTTTCAGCTTAATCTCATAATCACTTTTTATCTGCTTTGTCTGTGCAGTGATGACAGCATGAACATTTTTGGCTTGTACCAGTTCCGTGTCATAAACCGCTTTTCGTGTCCGATAGGTTTCCAAATCAATCTCTCCGAGTGCATACTGCTCATAAAGATACCGCTTGCTATCTTGAATAGAACGGAGTTTTTCTTCATGTTCGGTCTGCTGGACTGTCTGCAAATCCAATTTATCCTTATTGCTATCAATTCCCAATGCCGGACACATTTGAGCCCGAATTGTTTCAAATACAACCTGCTCCAGATCTGCCATCTTTATGCGCACACCATGACAAGGAAGCGTTTCAGCCACCTCGGAATGACGGCAATAAAACCACGCACCATTTCGTAGAGACATTGCATGATCGCAGCATCCGCAGAATACCTTACCACGGAGCAGATAATCACGCGGCTTTTTATTTGACAGAGAGAAACGCTTAATTGAAGCATTGGCTCTCTCAAATAGATCCACACTTACAATAGCCGGATGATGGTTCGGGATTTTGAACCACTCACTTTCATCCTTTAACTGTGTATGTCGGCTGCCAATCTCTTTTACCTTTCTCTTGCCAATTACATAGGTACCGATATATCTTTGATCTTCTAAAATACGCAGAACCGTTGATGTACTCCAAACGCCGTTTGTTCGGGAAACATTGTAATAGGCCTTGCCTTTAAGTTTGCGATATTCCCCAGGGGTGGGGATATTCATGGCATACAATTTTCTTGTGATCTCGGCTGCGGTGTTGCCTTCAGACGCCCATTGAAATATCATCTGCACATTCGGGGCAACATCCTCGTCCGGTTCCATACGTCCGTCTGCACTCTTGCGATAGCCGTAAGGACAGATGACACTCTGATATTCCCCACGACGCATCTTTGCGTATTTTGCACTTTTGGTTTTCATGGACATATCCCGGCTATACCACTCGCTGATAAGATACTTGAAAGCAATATCAATCCCTCCGGTATCACCTTTGAAATTAGCTGTGTCAAAATCATCACTGACGGAAATAAAACGGGTGTGATAAAGAGGAAATACCCGCTCAATAAAATAGCCGGTTTCAATGCTGTTACGTCCAAATCGGGAAAGGTCTTTTACAATAATACAGTTGATTTTTCCGGCCTGAACCATTGTTAAAAGTTCCTGCACCGCCGGACGCTCAAAGTTTGTCCCCGTATGACCGTTGTCAATAAATTCCAAAATCTCGCTGTCATCCCATTCCGGCAGAGACATAGCTTTTTCACGAAGAATCAGTTTTTGATTTGGTATGCTCAAACTTTCAGTTTTGAAATCTTCCACAGAAAGACGGATATAAAGGGCAATCACATAGTTGCGCACGGTTCCACCGCCTTTCCCTGAAATTCATTTTTGAAACGGAAGGTCACATGAATATTCCGCTCGTGGTCTATCTCAATTCGTTCAATGAGCCGTTCGATCAGTTCTACAGTCAGTACGTGATCCTGTGCCAGTGTTTTTGCATCCTTTTCCATTGCACGGTATCTGGCAAGCTGGTTGTCCAGAGAGTCCATAGATTTTTCAAATACTTCAATCTCACCAGACAGAGCATTGATAGCATGTTCATAATCCGCTTTCAATTCAAAGTATTCGTCATTTGTCAAAATACCCTGCACAAAATTTTCATATAGGCCACGGATCAGCCGGCGTGTTTTTTCAATTTCCTGCCGTTTGGCCGACATCTGAATTTTCAGCTTATCTTTTTCCTGTTTTTGTCTTGTCTCCAACTGAAAGAGTGGCAGCGACATTCCCAGCGCAACTGTCAGCTCTTTTTCAAGAATAGCCGTAACAGTAGAAATCAGTTCTTTCTCTTGTATCATCGCACCTTTGCAGCTATCTTTTTCTACCCGGCTGTTTGTAAGGCAGTGGAACCAGTAAGTGTCGGGTCCTTTCCGGCGCTCGGCGCGTTGCCTGTGAAGGCTTCTGCCACAATCAGCACAGAACACTTTACCTTTGAAAATGTTTGGTGTGTAGGGACGTTTTGGAGTTGCTTTGCTTTCTTCACAGATCTGTTTTCTGTATTCCTGAACTGCATTAAACAACTCATGGCTGATGATCGGTTCATGGGTGCATTTTGCAATAATCAGATTATCTTCTCCAGCCTTGACCTGCTGATGATCTACAATCTTTGTTTTTCCTTGCACCAGATCGCCTGTATAAACTTCGCTTTCTAAGATTTTCATCACTGTGCGGGTCTGCCATTTGCCACTTCCGATCAGTCCCGGACTGGTAATCTCGCCAGTGGTCTTTTTATAATGGCTCGGTGCCGGAATTCCCATCTCATTTAGATTGCGGACAATCCGGTTCAGTGCCACATGCTCATGTGCCCATTCAAAAATCTGTTTTACCACAGGGGCAGTATTTTCATCAATCAGAAGTTTATGGCAATTATCCGGGTCTTTCCTGTAACCGTAAGGCGCCCGTGCACCAATATAGTCGCCATCTTTCATAGCCTGCCGCGCCTGTGCTTTGATTTTTCGTCCAATGTCCAGAGCATAGGCTTCATTGATCATATTTTTCAAAGGCAGCATGATACCACCATGAAGATTTCCGGAATCCGCTGTGTCAAACTGATCCGTAACAGCAATGAAGCGAACATTATGAGCATGGAAATACTGTTCGATATAATAACCTGTGTCAATAGAATTTCGCCCTAATCGGGAAAGATCCTTAACAATCACACAGTTAATGTGGCCTGCTTCAATATCAGATAGCATTTGCTGAAATCCAGGGCGGTGAAAATTTGTCCCTGTCGCTCCGTTGTCGATATAAGTATCATACACAACGAAGTCCGGTTTATCCGAAAGAAAGTCATTCAGTACCAGTTTTTGGTTTTCTACTGAGCAACCCCGCTTTTTGTTATCCTCCACAGAAAGACGGATATACAGAGCCACATGTACATACAAAGATGGTGCCGGCATAGGAGCTGCCGTCTGTTTTCTGCTTTTTCTTGCCATTTAGCTCACCATCCTTTCTTCATTTTTTGTAGCAATCTGTTCAGCCAAAGAGATTGCTTTCTGATATTCATCCTGGTAATTAAATTCAATATGCAGTTCATCTTTACCCATTACCCGTATGCTTCGGATAAGCTGCATGACTGCCCGGCGGTCAATATCCTCCATAGTAGAAAATTTCATAAAATGGTTGATCCAACGGTTTCGTTCGCTTCGGTTTTCCAATACATCTGTAAGTTTATCGTTCCATTCAGCGATTGCCTTTTGGAACAGTTCAATATCTGCATTGTATTTTCGCTTATAAGAGAGAAATTCTTCCTTTGTCAGAATTCCACTCACCAGATTTTCATAGAGTTTTGCCTTAAAGCCCTCGGTCTGTGCCACACGCTTTTCATTTACTCTGATCTGTGCGGCATATTCCTGCGCCAATTCCCGGTTGATCCGTTCCTGACTGATACTGGACAGCAGGGCATCCAGAGAAGCAACATTTTCAATATGTCCTTTCAAACTGTCCTGCACACATTCAATCAGATCCGACTCTTTCAGCATGACCGACGATGTGCAGCCATTCTTTTTGCCGGTCGGGCAGTAATAATAGTGATACTCTTTGTCTTTATAGCGGTTCGTCTTGCGGGTCATACGGCAGCCACAGCATCCGCAGATCAAAATACCGGAAAACAGGTAAACCTTATCCGATTTGGGAGAAGTCCTTGTGTCAATCCTGCGGAGCCGTTGCACCAGATCAAAATCGTGCTTTTGTATGATCGCTTCATGGGTTCCCTCCACACGAATCCATTCCGAAGAAGGTTTGTCCTCACGCTCTTTTAATTTGAAATGGGGCGTTGTCTGTTTGCCCTGGACCAGTGTTCCGGTGTAAGTTTCATCCTGCAAAATGCGGATGATTGTAGTTGCAGACCATTTGCAATCCTTTCGGTCTGTATAGCCACCTTTTGCATGAGGCATTCCGTGATTGCGCTTATACGCTAAAGGCGAAAGAATTCCTAATCGGTTCAGTTCATCCGCTATATGGGAAGCGCTGAATCCCTCCAGCCGTTTTCTGAAAATATCCCTCACAACATTAGCAGCATATTCGTCTACTTCCAAGCTCTTGTGTTTATCGCCGACTTTCACATAACCATAAATGGTAAAAGCACCTACAAAATCCCCGCTGCGCCGTTTTACTTCCAGGGCGCTCCGTGTCTTAACGGAAATATCCCGACAGTAAGCCTCATTCATAATGTTTTTGACAGAAACCGTGAGATCATCGGCAGCGTCATTTTCCGTGTCCACATTATCGTTAATTGCGATAAAACGCACTCCATAGGCTGGAAATACCCTGCGCATATAACGGCCTGTTTCTATGTACTCACGACCTAAGCGGGAGAGGTCTTTGACAATCACGCAGTTAGCTTCGCCTTGTTCGATCATCCGCATCATTTCCTGAAATGCCGGGCGATCAAACAAAACACCACTATAACCATCGTCAATTTTTTCTGCCACAACCTCAATTTCCGGGTGTCGGGCTATGTAGTCATCGATCAGGCGCCGCTGGTTAGCAACGCTGTCACTTTCTACTGTTTTATCATCCGTATAAGAAAGACGGATGTACTTAATCGCTTTGTAAACCTGCATAAAAAAACACTCCTTTCGTTGCACAGAAAAATCCCCGCAATTCAAGAAGTGTGGTTATGCCATATTCAATTCCTTTTCCGATTCTTATTCTACCATGCTTTTACGGAAAAGTCAGCCCCTTTCTTAAAATTGCACCTATCGCAAAATACCCTTGATACATTCTTCCAGGGTAGCACCTTCAGCAGAAAAGCTGGCCTGTACAGTAAAACGCCCACACTTAAAATGGTATGGATTTTTGATTTGCTGAACGAATTCTGCAATCCGTTCATCACGGGAAAGTTCTTTGTTGACAGAGACATCCCGAATGTCTACCAGTGTACCCACTTCACTGACAATGGTATTCAATTCCATAGTATCAACTCCCTTCTGAAAACTGTGTTATCAAAACCACATGAATAGGTCGGATCTATGGTTATTACACACATAAATCCGGCCCATTATATCTGATTTCGATTTTACTGCCGTATTTGCCACGCACCCCGGCAAGTCCTTCTG
>OKRR01000294.1_pt1 | contig 57991 bp, 44 predicted proteins | sample 1601211 | NCBI WGS metagenome assembly OKRR01 (sample SAMEA3541525, study PRJEB24748) | human gut metagenome | biome: human gut; feature: human-associated habitat; material: faeces | place: China | collected 2012
AGAGAGCCATCGACTTAATGGACGTATCTCCTAAGATGGTATTCTCCGTAGCAACCTCCATGATCCCGTTCCTTCAGAACGACGATGCAAACCGTGCTCTGATGGGATCCAACATGCAGCGTCAGGCCGTTCCGCTTTTAAGAACCGAGGCTCCTGCAGTAGGTACCGGTATCGAGGGCAAGTCTGCGGTTGACTCTGGTGTCTGCGTTGTTGCAAAGCATGCCGGTGTTGTTGAGCGTTCCGCTTCCAACGAGATCATCATCAAGAGAGATGACAACGGCGCGAAAGATGTTTACCATCTGATCAAATTCTCCCGAAGCAACCAGTCCAACTGCTACAACCAGAAGCCGCTCGTTTATAAGAACGACCATGTTGAGGCAGGCGAGGTCATTGCAGACGGTCCGTCTACCAGCAACGGTGAGATCGCTCTCGGTAAGAACCCGCTGATCGGATTCATGACCTGGGAGGGTTACAACTACGAGGATGCGGTTCTCTTAAGTGAGAGACTGGTTATGGAAGATGTCTACACCTCCGTTCATATTGAGGAGTATGAGGCAGAAGCCCGTGATACCAAGCTCGGACCGGAAGAGATCACCCGCGACGTTCCGGGTGTCGGCGACGATGCGTTAAAGGACCTGGACGAGAGAGGTATCATCCGTATCGGTGCAGAGGTCCGTGCCGGTGATATCCTGGTTGGTAAGGTTACCCCGAAGGGTGAGACTGAGCTGACTGCAGAGGAGAGACTGCTGCGTGCCATCTTCGGTGAGAAGGCAAGAGAGGTAAGAGATACCTCCTTAAAGGTACCGCACGGTGCTTACGGCGTCATTATCGACGCAAAAGTATTTACCAGAGAGAACGGCGACGAGCTGGCTCCTGGCGTAAACCAGACTGTCCGCATTTATATTGCTCAGAAACGTAAGATTTCTGTAGGTGATAAGATGGCAGGACGTCATGGTAACAAGGGTGTCGTTTCCCGCGTGCTTCCGGTAGAGGATATGCCGTTCCTGCCGAACGGACGTCCGCTGGATATCGTGCTGAACCCGCTGGGCGTACCTTCCCGAATGAACATCGGACAGGTCCTGGAGATGCACTTAAGCCTTGCATGTAAGGCACTGGGCTTTAACATTTCCACCCCGGTATTCGAGGGCGCGAACGAGGCAGACATCATGGATACCCTGGAAATTGCCAACGATTACGTAAACACCTCCTGGGAGGAGTTTGAAGAGAAATACAAAGAGATCCTGAAACCGGAAGTTATGGATTACTTAGGCTCCCATCTGGAGCACCGTGAGCTGTGGAAGGGCGTTCCGCTCCGGCGCGACGGTAAGGTAAGACTTCGTGACGGACGTACCGGAGAGTACTTTGACAGCCCGGTAACCATCGGCCACATGCATTACCTGAAGCTGCATCACCTGGTTGACGATAAGATCCATGCACGTTCCACCGGCCCATACTCCCTTGTTACCCAGCAGCCTCTGGGTGGTAAGGCACAGTTCGGCGGACAGCGTTTCGGTGAGATGGAGGTTTGGGCTCTGGAGGCGTATGGCGCATCCTACACCCTGCAGGAGATCCTGACCGTGAAGTCCGATGATGTTGTCGGACGTGTGAAGACCTACGAGGCGATCATCAAGGGCGAGAACATCCCTGAGCCGGGTATTCCGGAGTCCTTCAAGGTACTGTTAAAAGAGCTGCAGTCCCTTGGTCTGGATGTAAGCGTACTGCGTGACGACGGAACCGAGGTTGAGATCGGTGAGAACGTAGATTACGGCGAGACCGATCTGCGTCACATCATCGAGGGTGACAGCCGCTACAACCGTGATGAGTCCTTTGGCGACTACGGCTATCAGCAGCAGGAGTTCAAGGATGGAGAGCTGGTTGGCGTCGAGGGTGACGATGACAGCAGCGATGATTTCGAAGGGGAATCTGACGATTACACTGATGATTCCTTTGATGAAGAATAATAGAAGGGAGTAACGCTCATGCCTGAGACAAATGAAACTTATCAGCCATTGACATTTGATGCCATTAAGATTGGCCTGGCTTCCCCGGAGAAGATTCTGGAGTGGTCACACGGCGAGGTAAAAAAGCCGGAGACCATCAACTATCGTACTTTAAAACCGGAGCGCGACGGTCTGTTCTGTGAGCGCATCTTCGGACCGAGCAAGGACTGGGAATGTCATTGTGGTAAATATAAAAAAATCAGATACAAAGGCGTGATCTGCGACCGATGCGGCGTTGAGGTAACCAAGGCCAGCGTCCGCAGAGAGCGTATCGGCCACATTCAGCTGGCTGCTCCTGTATCTCATATCTGGTACTTTAAGGGTATCCCGAGCCGTATGGGTCTCATCCTGGATATTTCCCCGAGAGTACTGGAGAAGGTTCTGTACTTTGCGTCCTACATCGTTCTGGACGCAGGTCAGACCAGCCTGCAGTACAAGCAGGTACTCTCCGAGAAAGAGTACCGCGAAGAGGTGGAAAAGTGGGGCTACGGCAACTTCCGCGTAGGAATGGGTGCCGAGGCTGTGCTTGAGCTTCTTCAGAGCATCGATCTGGAGAAGGAGTCTGAAATGCTCAAACGCGAGCTGAAGGATTCCAGCGGCCAGAAGCGTGCAAGAATCATCAAGAGACTGGAAGTTGTAGAGGCATTCCGCAATTCCGGAAACAAGCCGGAGTGGATGATCATGACCGTGATCCCGGTCATCCCGCCGGATATCCGTCCGATGGTACAGCTGGACGGCGGCCGTTTCGCAACCTCCGACTTAAACGATTTATACAGAAGAATCATCAACCGTAACAACCGTCTTGCCCGCCTGCTTGAGCTTGGCGCTCCGGATATCATTGTCCGTAACGAGAAGCGTATGCTGCAGGAGGCAGTCGATGCCCTCATCGACAACGGACGCCGCGGCAGACCGGTCACCGGTCCTGGAAACCGTGCACTGAAATCCCTTTCTGATATGCTGAAAGGTAAGCAGGGACGTTTCCGTCAGAACCTGCTGGGTAAGCGAGTTGACTATTCCGGACGTTCCGTTATCGTCGTTGGACCGGAGCTGAAGATCTACCAGTGCGGTCTTCCGAAGGAGATGGCGATCGAGCTGTTCAAGCCGTTCGTTATGAAGGAGCTTGTTCAGAACGGAACCGCTCACAACATCAAGAGCGCAAAGAAGATGGTAGAGCGTCTGCAGTCCGAGGTGTGGGATGTACTCGAGGATGTCATCAAAGAGCATCCGGTTATGTTAAACCGTGCCCCTACCCTGCACAGACTGGGTATCCAGGCCTTCGAGCCGATCCTGGTAGAAGGTAAGGCGATCAAGCTGCATCCGCTGGTATGTACCGCGTTCAACGCAGACTTCGATGGAGACCAGATGGCAGTACATCTTCCGCTGACCCAGGAAGCACAGGCTGAGTGCCGTTTCCTGCTCCTGTCTCCGAACAACCTGTTAAAGCCGTCTGATGGTGGTCCGGTAGCCGTTCCTTCCCAGGATATGGTACTTGGTATCTACTATCTGACCCAGGAGCGCCCGGGCGCAACCGGCGAGGGCATGATCTTCAAGAGCGTAAACGAGGCAATTCTTGCATACGAGAACGCTGCTGTGACCCTGCACTCCCGCATCAAGGTAAGAATCACCAAGACCATGCCGGATGGCACCGAGATGACCGGAATTGTAGAATCCACACTTGGCCGTTTCATCTTCAACGAGATCATCCCGCAGGATCTGGGCTTCGTAGACAGAAGCATTCCGGGCAACGAGCTGCTTCTTGAGGTTGATTTCCACGTAGGAAAGAAACAGTTAAAGAAGATTCTGGAGAAGGTCATCAACGTACATGGCGCTACCCAGACTGCTGTTACCCTGGATGATATCAAGGCGATTGGTTACAAGTACTCCACCAGAGCAGCCATGACCGTATCCATCGCGGATATGACCGTGCCGGCATCCAAGCCGCAGCTCCTGGCAGATGCTCAGGCAACCGTTGACCGTATTGCAAAGAACTTCCGCCGTGGTCTTATCACTGAGGAAGAGCGTTATAAAGAGGTTATTGAAACCTGGAAGGTTACCGATGACCAGCTGACCAAAGACCTGTTAGGCGGTCTGGATAAGTACAACAACATCTTCATGATGGCAGACTCCGGTGCGCGAGGATCTGATAAGCAGATCAAGCAGCTGGCAGGTATGCGAGGACTTATGGCAGATACAACCGGTCACACCATCGAGCTTCCTATCAAATCCAACTTCCGTGAGGGTCTTGACGTACTGGAGTACTTCATTTCCGCTCATGGTGCACGAAAGGGTATGTCCGATACCGCGCTGCGTACCGCAGACTCCGGTTACCTTACTCGTCGTCTGGTAGATGTATCCCAGGATCTGATCGTACGTGAGGTTGACTGCTGCGAAGGCAAGGATATCCCGTACATGGAGATCAAGGCATTCACCGATGGCAAAGAGACCATCGAGAGCCTGGAGGAGCGTATCACCGGCCGTTACATTGCTGAGACCATCACCGATCCGGAGACCGGAGAAGTGGTTGTAAAGGCAAACCATATGTGTACTCCGAAACGTGCTGCAGCTGTTATGAAGGCGCTGAACAAGATGGGCCGTGATTCTGTAAAGATCCGTACTGTCTTAAGCTGTAAGTCCCACATCGGTGTCTGCGCAAAATGTTATGGTGCCAACATGGCAACCGGCCAGCCGGTACAGGTTGGTGAGGCAGTCGGCATCATCGCTGCACAGTCGATCGGTGAGCCTGGTACCCAGCTGACCATGCGTACCTTCCATACCGGCGGTGTAGCAGGTGGAGATATCACACAGGGTCTTCCTCGAGTAGAGGAGCTGTTTGAGGCACGTAAGCCGAAGGGTCTTGCGATCATCTCTGAGTTTGGCGGTGTTGTAACCCTGAAAGATACCAAGAAGAAACGTGAGATCGTAGTTACTGATCCGGAAACCGGCAATTCCAAGACCTATCTGATCCCGTACGGTTCCAGAATCAAGGTTCAGGACGAGCAGGTGATCGAGGCCGGTGATGAGCTGACCGAAGGTAGCGTAAACCCGCACGACATCTTAAAGATCAAGGGTGTCCGCGCAGTACAGGATTACATGATCCAGGAGGTACAGCGTGTATACCGTCTGCAGGGTGTAGAAATCAACGATAAGCACGTTGAGATGATCGTTCGTCAGATGTTAAAGAAGATCCGCATTGAGGAGAGCGGCGACAGCGATGTGCTGCCGGGCGTTTCCATGGATGTTCTGGACTTCAATGAGATGAATGAGGCTCTGATTGCAGAGGGCAAGCAGCCGGCAGAGGGCAAGCAGGTTATGCTTGGTATTACCAAGGCATCCCTGGCTACCGATTCCTTCCTGTCTGCAGCATCCTTCCAGGAGACCACCAAGGTTCTGACCGAGGCGGCTATCAACGGCAAGGTTGACCATCTGATCGGTCTGAAGGAGAACGTTATCATTGGTAAGCTGATCCCGGCAGGTACCGGTATGAAGCGTTACCGTTCCGTAAAGCTCAACACAGATGTAGAGCCGCAGGATGAGGTCGCTCTGGAGGATGATGATGAGATCCTGCTTTCCGGCGATGAGGATATGGAGGACGAGGCTCCGGAAGTATTCGATATCGACGACAGCGAAGAGTAAAAAATAATATAGCCTGACCGTAATAGCAGAAGGTCCGGGCATGTAAGAAAACGACTTCCTATATTTTCATGCAGAAAATACCGGAGGTCGTTTTCATACATATCGTTTTATAGAAAGTATGGGAGATATATGAGTCAGATACGTGGGGGAGAGAATTCGAGCAGGAATTTTGTGAGAAATACAGGCGGAAACGCACCCTGGCAGCCTGGCGGAAGGCCGGGGAGGCCGCTTTCGGAGCGGGAGATCCGGGAGATGCGGGCAAGAAAGGCCCGGAAGATGAAGCAGCTGCGCCGGAAACGGCGGATCGTGCTCCTGGGGCTCCTGGCAGTCTGCGTACTGACTGGTGTGCTGGTGGCTGCGGTTTCCGGACGTGTACGAAGCTGGAAGGCAGAGAGGGCAGCTGTACAGGCAGCGGCAATGCAGGAAAGCATGAGCGCCTCCGCGGCAGAGGCAGAAAGCCTGGCTGCAGCGGAGGCTGAGCAGTACCGGGACAATCTACCGGATATGGGAGCCATATATGGCATTGCGGTGAACGGAGTGGGCTGGAGCCATTTCTTTGCGGACAATTCCTACAGCATGGCACCGGCCAATTCTTACATAACAGCACTCCGGGCGACACTGAACGGGCAGCCGGAGGGCATGAGCGGAACCATCCGCTACCGGGTGAACTTAAGCGGAACCGGATGGCTGGACTGGCAGGAGGACGGCAATGAGGCAGGAGACTCTGCCGGAACGGCACCGTTGGAGGGCATTGCCATGGAACTGACCGGAGATTTGGCAACCTACTATGAGGTGCTTTACAGTGTATTGCAGGATTCCCAGTGGACAGAATGGGCTTCAGACGGTGCGGAGGCCGGAGCAGTTGGTGTGGGTCTTCGCGTGGACGGGGTGCGGGTTTCTGTGGTGAAGCGGACCGGAGGTGAGACTTACGCGGGAAATATTGATCCGAACCGACCTATGGTGGCCCTGACCTATGATGACGGTCCGTCGCCGACGGTCACACCGCGGATCTTAAAGTGTCTGCAGGATAACGGAGGCCGGGCTACCTTTTTTATGGTGGGCAAACAGGTTATCAAGAGTCCGGATGTCTTAAAACAGATGGTGGCTCAGGGCTGTGAGGTGGCCAACCATACCTACGACCATACCCTTATGACGAAGGTGGCACCGGCAGAGCTGGCAAATCAGCTGGTGGCGACAAATCAGGTAGTTTCCGATGCCTGCGGTATCTCTCCGGTGCTGATGCGCCCATGCGGCGGCGCAAAAACGGTGGAGGGCATGAATATTGCGGGCGCTATCTCCATGCCGGCGATTCTCTGGAGCATTGACACGCTGGACTGGAAAACCAGGGATGCCTCCCAGACGATCCAGACCGTGCTCGAGAAGGTAAAGGACGGAGATATCATTTTGATGCACGATTTGTATGATGCCACCGGGGATGCCAGCGAAACGATCATCCCGGAGCTGGTAAAGCGCGGGTTCCAGCTGGTGACGGTCAGCGAGCTGGCCTCTTACCGCGGCGGTATGATTCCGGGGAGAAGCTATTCGCAGTTCCGGCCTATCTCATAACTTTAACTTGCGGACGCTCCCTGTATATGGTATAATCAACGCGAAAATATGCAATTGCAGCCTTTGAGGGTCAGATAAGGGCGGCAGAGAGCAAGAATAATACAGGAGGCAGATATCATGAAACATGTAAAGACTTTAAACAATAAAACTCTGAAGGAGTCCATGAAGAAGGGCGGATGCGGCGAGTGCCAGACTTCCTGTCAGTCTGCATGCAAGACTTCCTGCACCGTTGGCAACCAGAGCTGCGAGAACGCAAACAGATAATTATAACAATAGTTTCTGTAAAACTGGAATAGTTACACGGTAAAAGATGGCAGAGGTGGATAAGGGTTTCGAAAAACCGGGACTTTTATCTGCGTCTGCCTATGTGTGTGTTAGGGACTTGATTTAAAAAGGAGAAATTGAGTGATTCATCAGTATAAAAATAACGGATATAATATTGTCATGGACATTGCCAGCGGCTCTGTCCATGTGGTAGACGATGTAGTTTACGATGCGGTTGCGCTGTTAGAGCCAGTCATCGGAGAGGTGATGTCCCCGGTGCAGATTCCGGAAACCGCAAGAAAGAATGCAGAGGCTGAGCTTTCCAAGACATACCCGGCTGAAGATGCAAAAGAGGCCCTGGACGAGGTTCAGGAGCTGATCAACGCAGAGGAGCTGTACACGAAGGATATTTACCAGACTTATGTGACAGATTTTAAAGCGAGAAAGACCGTTGTGAAGGCACTCTGCCTGCACATTGCCCATGATTGTAACCTGGGCTGCAAGTATTGCTTCGCAGAAGAGGGTGAGTATCACGGACGCCGTGCTCTCATGAGCTTTGAAGTAGGTAAAAAGGCACTGGATTTCCTGGTAGCCAATTCCGGCAACCGCCACAACCTTGAGGTTGACTTTTTCGGCGGCGAGCCGCTTATGAACTGGGAAGTGGTAAAGCAGCTGGTTGAGTACGGCCGTTCTCTGGAGGAGCCGAACAATAAGCGTTTCCGCTTTACCATCACCACCAACGGTGTGCTTTTAAACGATGAGATCATGGACTTCTGTAACCGTGAGATGAGCAATGTAGTCATGAGCCTGGACGGACGTAAGGAAGTCAACGACTACATGCGTCCTACCAGAAACGGTCACGGCAGCAGCTATGAGATTACTGTTCCGAAGTTCCAGAAGTTTGCGAAGAGCCGCGCAGGAAAGGATTACTATGTCCGCGGCACCTTTACCCGCAACAATCTGGATTTCTCTGAGGATGTGAAGCATTTCGCAGATCTTGGCTTTGACCAGATGTCCATCGAGCCGGTAGTCGGCGCGGAGGATGAGCCGTACGCGATCCGGAAGGAAGATCTTCCGAAGATCATGGAGGAGTATGACAAGCTGGCAGTTGAGTATATTAAGCGCAAAAAAGAGGGAAGAGGCTTCAATTTCTTCCATTTCATGATTGATTTAAATCAGGGACCGTGTGTGGCAAAACGTCTTTCCGGATGCGGATCAGGTACGGAGTACCTGGCAGTTACCCCGTGGGGCGATTTCTATCCATGCCATCAGTTTGTGGGTCAGGAAGATTTCCTGATGGGCAATGTAGATACCGGAATTACGAGAACGGATATCCGGGATGAGTTCAAGCTCTGCAACGTCTACGCAAAAGAAAAGTGCAGAGACTGCTTTGCAAGATTCTACTGCAGCGGCGGCTGTGCAGCCAATTCCTACAACTTCCACGGAACCATTACCGATGCTTATGAGATCGGATGCGAGATGCAGAAAAAGCGTATCGAGTGTGCGATCATGATTAAGGCGGCTCTTGCCGACGAAGAATAAAAGGAGAAATAAGATGAAGAACAGCAAAGTAAAAGGCTTACTGGGCCTGCTGGTCCTGCTGTTCGCAGTAGGACTGTTCGGATTCTTCGGCTATGATACCATGGATGATATCAAGCTGGGTCTTGACCTGGCCGGCGGTGTCAGCATCACGTATCAGGCAGTAGATGAGAATCCGACATCGGAAGAAATGTCCGATACCATTTACAAGCTGCAGCAGCGTGTACAGAACTACAGTACCGAGGCTGTTGTGTACCAGGAGGGAAGTGACCGGATCAACATTGATATTCCGGGTGTTTCCGATGCAAACGCAATTCTGGAAGAACTCGGCAAGCCGGGTTCCCTGATCTTTACCGATGAGACCGGTAAGACCATTTTAACCGGTGACCAGGTGGCTTCCGCAAAAGCGGGAATCATCGAGCAGAACGGTCAGAAATCCTATGTGGTAAGCCTGACCTTCACCGAGGAAGGAACCAAGGCATTTGCTGACGCAACTTCCGCAAACGTAGGCAAGCGCATTGCCATCATTTACGACAACCAGATCTACTCTAACCCGGTGGTCCGTGAAGCCATTACCGGAGGCCAGTGTCAGATCGATGGCATGACCGATTATACCGAGGCTGAGAACCTGGCGGCAACCATCCGTATCGGTTCCCTCTCCCTGGAGCTGCAGGAGTTGCGCTCCAACGTAGTCGGAGCACAGCTTGGTCAGCAGGCCATCTCCACCAGCTTAAAGGCAGGTGCCATCGGCTTTGCGATTGTTGCTGTATTCATGATGGTGGTTTACCTTATCCCGGGTGTGGCTGCTGTCATTGCTCTGGCTCTGTATGTTGGCCTGGTACTCATCATGCTGACTGCATTTGATATCACTCTGACACTTCCGGGTGTGGCCGGTATCATCCTTTCTGTTGGTATGGCGGTGGATGCGAACGTTATCATCTTCACCCGTATCAAGGAAGAAATCGGTCTCGGACACAGTGTAAAATCCGCGATCAAGGCTGGTTTCTCTAAGGCACTGTCTGCGATCCTGGATGGAAACATCACCACCCTGATCGCTGCTGCAGTCCTGTACTTCCGTGGATCAGGTACCGTTAAGGGCTTTGCAAGTACTCTGGCGATTGGTATCGTGCTTTCCATGTTTACCGCTCTGTTCATCACCAAGGGCGCGCTGTATGCCCTGTATGCGGTAGGCTTTGAGGCTCCGAAGTTCTATGGAACCAAGAAGGACGGAAAGATCATCAATTTCCTCGGAAAGAAGAATATCTGCTTCATCCTTTCCATTGCTGTTATCGTTGCAGGATGGGCAGGTATGGCTCTGCACAAGGGCCAGACCGGCTACATCTTAAACTACGGCATGGATTTCACCGGCGGTACCTCCACCAACGTAACCTTCAATGAGGATATGAGCCTGGATGATATTTCTGCAAAGGTTGTTCCGGTTGTCTCCAAGATTACCGGTGACGCAGACGTTCAGACCCAGAAGGTTGCCGGTACCAACGAGGTTATCATCAAGACCAAGACTCTGGACGTAGAGCAGAGACAGCAGTTAGAGGATGCCATGGTTGAGAATTTCGGCGTTGACGCTGAGAAGATTACTGCAGAGAGCATTTCCGGCGCAGTGAGCACTGAGATGAAGAAGGATGCCGTATGGGCTGTGACCATTGCAACAGTCCTGATGCTGCTGTATATCTGGTTCCGCTTTAAGGATATCCGCTTTGCAGCCAGCGCAATCCTGGCTCTGGTACACGATGTCATGGTTGTTGTTACCTTCTATTCCCTGGCGAAGTGGTCGGTCGGCTCCACCTTCATTGCATGTATGCTGACCATTGTAGGTTACTCCATCAATGCGACGATCGTTATCTTCGACCGTATCCGAGAGAACCTGGCACTGAAGAAGGCAGGCAGTAAGCAGACACTGGAAGAGATCGTAAACTTAAGTATCACCCAGACCTTTACCAGAAGCATCAATACTTCTCTGACTACCTTCATCATGGTATTTGTTCTGTTCCTTCTGGGCGTATCCTCCATCCGTGAGTTCGCCCTGCCGCTTATGGTTGGTATCGTCTGCGGAACCTATTCTTCCGTATGCGTGACCGGTGCTCTCTGGTATGTCCTGACTACCAGAAAACAGAAAAAGGCTGAGAAATAATTATGAGATATAAACTGATCACAACGGACGGACGGGCCAAGCGCGCTGAGGTTGAGACCGTGCATGGCACCATCCAGACTCCGGTTTTCATGAATGTAGGCACGGTGGCCGCCATCAAGGGCGCGGTTTCCACCGATGACCTGCGCCAGATCGGCACTCAGGTGGAGCTGTCCAACACCTACCACCTGCATGTGCGGACCGGCGACAAGCTGATCAAGCAGTTTGGCGGACTTCATAAGTTCATGAACTGGGATAAGCCGATCTTAACCGATTCCGGCGGCTTTCAGGTATTTTCCCTTTCCGGTCTTCGCAAGATCAAGGAAGAGGGCGTAACCTTCCGTTCCCATATTGACGGACACAAGATCTTTATGGGACCGGAGGAGAGCATGCAGATCCAGTCCAACCTGGCATCTACCATTGCCATGGCGTTCGATGAGTGTCCGCCGAGCCATGCGGAGCTTTCCTATATTCAGCATTCCGTGGACCGCACTACGCGGTGGCTGGAGCGCTGTAAGAAGGAGATGGCACGCTTAAATTCCCTGCCGGATACCATCAACAAAGAGCAGCTTCTGTTCGGTATCAACCAGGGCGGCGTTGTGGATTCCATCCGGATCCAGCATGCCAAGACCATTGCGGACATGGATCTGGACGGCTATGCGGTAGGCGGTCTCGCCGTAGGTGAGACCCATGAGGAGATGTATCACATTCTCGATGTGACGGTTCCGCATCTTCCGCAGAACAAGCCGACCTACCTGATGGGCGTTGGAACTCCGGCAAACATCCTGGAGGCGGTAGACCGAGGCGTAGATTTCTTTGACTGTGTTTACCCGTCCCGCAACGGACGTCACAGCCATGTCTACACAAATCATGGCAAGCTCAATCTGTTAAACCAGAAGTATGAGCTTGACCCGCGTCCGATCGAGGAAGGCTGCCAGTGCCCGGCGTGCCGTTCCTATTCCAGGGCATACATCCGCCACCTGTTTAAGGCAAAGGAAATGCTGGGAATGCGTTTGTGCGTCTTGCATAATCTGTATTTTTATAATAAAATGATGGAAGAGATCCGCGACGCGATCGAACAGCACCGGTACGCTGAGTACAAGGCTCAGAAGCTTGCCGGTATGGAGGAAGGCCCGCAGGAATAGTTATTCACATTTCGGGGTTTTAAACAAAAACGAATAAGGCTGGCCAGAGCGAGGCGCAGGCGCAGCCGCAAGGAGGACAACATGTTATTAGCAACTTCTACCATGAACCCAACCGTTATGATTGTGTTATATGTGGTAATCTTCGGAGGTATCTTCTACTTCATGGGATATCGTCCGCAGAAGAAAGAGAAAAAGAGAGTAGACGAGATGATGGCAGGTCTTGCTATCGGTGACAGTATACTGACCAGCAGTGGTTTCTACGGTGTAATCATCGATATGACCGATGATACCGTGATCGTAGAGTTCGGCAGCAACAAAAACTGCCGCATCCCGATGCAGAAGGCAGCAATCGTACAGGTTGAGAAGCCGGAGGCATAAAATAAATGAAAAATGAACCGGGAAAGCGCATGTGCGCTGCCCCGGTTCATTTTTTGGTTACAGCAGAACAATCTTGTGTTCTTTACAGATTTTTCTCATATCCTCCGGCCACAGGCTTGCCTGTACCTCGCCGACATGGGCGCGGTCTAACAGCAGCATGCAGAGACGGGACTGTCCGATACCGCCGCCGATGGTGTACGGAAGCTCTCCGTTAAGCAGCATCTTATGGTACGGAAGGTTCTTTCTATCCTCGCAGCCGGCCTTCTTTAACTGCTCTTCTAAGGATTTTTCGTCTACACGGATACCCATACTGGAGATTTCCAGAGCGCAGTTGAGCCGCTCGTACCAGAACAGGATATCGCCGTTTAACTGCCAGTCATCGTAGTCAGGCGCACGGCCGTCGTGCGGCTCACCGCTGGTGAGCTTATCACCGATCTTCATAAGGAATACGCAGCCGTGTTCTTTGGTGATAAGGTTTTCGCGCTCCTTCGGAGTCTTATCCGGGTAGCGGTCTGCCAGTTCCTGGGTGGTGATGAAGGTGATGTGCTCCGGCAGATGCTTGACTGCCTGCGGATATTTGTACCATACTTCATGCTCCATATGCTTGATGATCTTGAAGATGGTCTGGACGGTGGACTCCAGTGTCTCAATGGTGCGGTCTTCTTTTGTGATAACCTTCTCCCAGTCCCACTGGTCTACATAGCAGGAGTGGAGATTGTCTAATTCCTCGTCGCGGCGGATCGCGTTCATGTTGGTGTAAAGGCCCTCACCCGGCTCAAAGCCGTATTCCTTAAGCGCCATACGTTTCCATTTTGCCAGGGAATGTACGACCTCAACGGTCTCTCCCGGGATTGCGGCGATGTCGAACTGGACCGGACGCTCTACGCCGTTTAAGTTATCGTTCAGACCGCTGGACCGGGTGACGAACAGCGGTGCGGAGATACGCTCTAAGTGCATCTCTTTGCCAAATTCCTTCTGGAATGTATCACGGATGTATTTGATTGCTTCCTGAGTCTCCCGAACCGTGAGGTGGGGATCATAGTTTGCTGGAATGATCAGTGCCATGGTTGTTTCCTCCCTGTATTGCGTTAGGTTTCATAAAAAAGGAGCTTTGCCTGAGCAAAACTCCGCATGATACTTAATGGTAGCATTTTTGGGATGAAATCACAAGTGTTTTCTATAGAAATATGAAGCCCTTGGAGCATGGAAAAATTTTACATCGCCTAAGCCTCTATATCATAAGATGCAGTAATATTCTTGAATCTTGGCAGAGCCAGCGCAATATATCCGTATTCCGGCGCAGTGCAGACGCCTTTGTTAATCAGGCGTTCCCGGTATTTCGAAAAGGTAGTTCCTTTGATCTCAAGCTTATCGCAGAGCTCTTTTACTTTTATCTTTGCGCCATCATCCGGCATGGCAGCTGTGATCTGTTTTTCCAGAGGGGACAGATTTGTCCAGATTTTTCGGTAAACGAAGTCTTCCAGCAGTCCGTCCAGCTTGCGCAGGATCCAGTCCAGTGGTTTTTCATCGCGGTATTCCCAGTACAGCATTCCCAGCGCCTGAAAGGCAAATGCGTAGCCCATGGTGATGTTTGCCAGCTGTCTGGATGTTTCATCATCAATCTGGAAGATATCCTGATATTCGTTTTTGATCTGATTGATGCCTAGAGGACCAAGGATGATTTTGGGAGCGCGGAGCAAAAAGGTCAGTACCGGATCATTCTGAATTTCATAAATATTTTCATAAAGACCTGTCATGATCAGAAAGACAGGATAATCTTTTCGTACGAAGATCTGAAACTGGCTGGCAAAAACGCGCATATTTTCATTGGCAATGGCTTCATCGATAGTAATCAGGACTTTTCGGTGCTGTTTTCCTAATTTTCCAAGAATAGATTCAATTCTGCTGACGCTGTCATGATCTTCGGTAGCCCCGTTATAGCCAAGACCAAAGCCGGCTACGGAAATTTCAAATCCTTTTTCAAAAATATTGGGGATATGTTTACTGGCATCTGTCAGACGCATGGCAAATTCCTGGAGTAAAGGCTGCGTGGCATTGAGGTCGACAACAACCCAGTCATCCGATTTACGGAGCCGGTTGGCTACAGAGGTCATGAGTACAGTTTTGCCGCTTCCGCGGATGCCGCTGATGAGATAGGTCTGGCTGATCGGATTGCTGGCTTCAAATGTGGAAAGAATATTGTCTGTGCTTTCATAACGGTTGATATATTTGATTGGTTGCTTTCCGAAAGTAAGGGTAAATGGATTATCGCGTTTCAGGGATAGCACCTCCTTGTTAAAATAATGGATAACTATTCATAACTATGGATAACTTTTATAGTAATGGATAACTATTCATAACTATGGATGACTTCTGAAAGTATAGTAACATTTCGGAGATTTTATGTCAAGGAAGGAACGAAAAGCAGAATAAAAGCGCAAAAAAATAGGAGCCGCTTTTCCCCCACAGAAAGCAGCTCCTGGTCACGATCAAAAACCGTTACACAATACAGTCTTCGCTTGGTATCCCCATACCAGTTAAGAAAATAAAAGGCGCCGGAGTGATGGCGCGCATGTCTTTCTTACAAAACACACTATAGCATCAATTCCGGGAAGCGTCAAGGAATATTGTGCAATTTTAAGAAGATTGTGCATTTCGGATAGGAAAAACTGCTCAAATTGTATACACACGTCCGCCATACAGAGACGTTCGTTTGCATTATAGAGAAAGACAAAAAATGTGACAGAAAAACTTTTTTTCATATCAAAAAACAGATAGTTATTTGTGCAACTTTCATGAGAGCATACGGTGCATAAGTGAAGGGAATTCTCACATACTAAGTGGAAGCATGAGCTGTAAACGGCAAAAAGACGTGGAAAGGAGCGAACATAGCGTGCAGTTTTCGAAAAATCTGGAAGCTAATCTGGAACATCTGAAGCAAACACTGAGTCTGGAAAAGAATTTTGATGTGGTTTACCGTGTTGTTTCCATAGGTGGAAAAAAAGGCTGCCTGTTGTTTGTGGACGGGCTGACGAAGGATGAAGTCCTCTTAAAGATTTTGCAGGCCTGGTGGAGCATTAAGCCGGAGGACCTTCCGGCGGATGCCCACGGGTTTTCTGGAAAATATATGCCTTACGGGGAGGTGGGGCTGATCGCGAATGAGGAGGATATGATCGTACAGCTGTTAAGTGGCATTACGGCGGTGCTCATTGACGGCTATGACAAATGTATGATGATAGACTGCCGCACCTACCCGGCCCGCGGCGTGGGAGAGCCGGAGAAGGATAAGGTGCTGCGTGGTTCCAGGGACGGCTTTGTGGAGACTCTGATTTTTAACACGGCACTGATCCGCCGCCGGATTCGGGATCCGAAGCTGATCATGGAAATTTTAAGCGCAGGCAACAGCTCCCACACGGACATTGCGGTTTGTTATATGGAAGGACGGGTAGATGAGGAGCTCTTAAAAAATATCCGAAGCCGGATCCAGAATCTGCGGGTAGACGCGTTGACCATGAACCAGGAGAGTCTGGCAGAGGGAATCTTCCCTCATAAATGGTACAACCCGTTCCCAAAATTTAAGTTTTCGGAGCGTCCGGATACGGCGGCAGCCTGTATTCTGGAGGGAAATATCGTGATCCTGGTGGATAATTCTCCGGCGGCCATGGTGCTGCCTTCCTCCGTGTTTGACATCATTGAGGAGGCAGATGATTATTATTTCCCACCGGTGACCGGAACCTATCTACGTTTATCCCGCATGATGACAGGCGTTCTCTGTCTGCTTCTTACACCGACGTGGCTTCTTGGCATGATGCACGCGGATGCGCTGCCACAGTGGCTGGCGTTTACGAAGCTTTCGGATATGACCTATGTGCCGCTGATCTTTCAGCTTCTGATCCTGGAATTTGCCATTGACGGCCTGCGTCTGGCAGCCATCAACACTCCGAGTATGCTGACCACACCTTTAAGCGTGATTGCCGGTATTGTTCTGGGAGAGTACTCGGTAAAATCTGGATGGTTTAACTCGGAAACCATGCTGTACATGGCCTTTGTGACCATTGCAAACTACAGCCAGTCAAGCTTTGAACTTGGCTATGCGCTTAAGTTCATGCGTGTCATTTTGCTGCTGCTCACGGCGGTGTTTGATGTGTGGGGGTATATCACGGGATTTGTGATCGCAGTCTGCGCGATTGTGTTCAATAAGACAATTGCCGGCAAGAGCTATATTTACCCGATCATTCCTTTCAGCTGGAAGGAACTCAAAAAGCGGTTTTTCCGCGGCCGGCTCCCGGTGATACCGGAGAGCCAGAATGCGGATGCGAACCGCTGAGTCCTTTTTATTCGTTGTGCCCATATAGGCTTGCGATGATGGGAAGCGAAGTTTTTCCCGCTGCATTTTTGGGCAGAAAATCCACGAACTGGATATATACTGGAATGCGGATGGTTGCAAGACGGGGTTTTAAGAAATCTCGGATTTCCTGAACGGTTGCAGTCATGCCCGGTTTTAGGACAATCAGAGCCTTGCCGACTTCTCCTTTCTGGGAATCCGGAACGCCGATAACACAGACATCTGCGACAGCCGGGAACTCAAACAGCTGGCTTTCAATTTCCGCGGGGTAGATATTTTCTCCGTTGCTGATGAACATGTGCTTTTTTCTGCCAATCACATAGAAAAATCCGTCTTTGTCTTTCAAGCCGATATCGCCGGTGTGCATCCAGCCATCCGGCATGGCGGCCTGCGTAGCTTCATCATTGTTCCAGTAGCCGGAAAAAAGGAGACTTCCGCGGAACAATAGTTCACCAGGGGTTCCGTCCGAAACTTCCTTTCCGTTATCATCGATAATCTTTGCCTCATTGTAAGGCATCAGTTTGCCGCAGGAGGTATGTTTGGCACGGATATCATCCAGCGTCATGGATCCGGCGGGCATGGAGAGTGTGCCCGGGCTTGTCTCTGTCATTCCGTAACCGTTGCAGAATGTGATTCCCTTTTCCCAGTACTGTTCCATAACATCACTGGATGGCGGTGCGGCACCGCAGCGGCACCATACAATAGATGAAAAATCAGCTTTCATGAAGTCTGGATCGTTCATGAGGCGGCGATAGGTGCTGGGTACACCCCAGATGACCGTAACTTTTTCCTGCGCGATCAGATGCATGAGTATCTGAGGCTGGAATTTTTTCATAATAATGACACGGCCTCCGGCATAAAGCATGGGAAGAACTAGCGTGTTCCAGGTTGCGGTATGGAACATGGGAAGATAGGCAATCGTACTGTCTTTACTGGTGAGATTCCAGGTATTCTGTTGTCCGACTGCATTGAAGTAAATGGCCCGGCAGGAGAGCATTGCAGCTTTCGGGATGCCGGTGGTGCCGCCGGTATGCATCAGCAGGATAATGCTTTCTAGGTCATTCAGCTTTATGCAGGGCGACTGTGTGTTGTAATAATACATAATCTGCTGGTAAAGATGCGGGCCAAAGGGATTTTCTTCTCCGTCCAGAAGAATATAGTGTTGGATCGAAACTTTGGATTCAATGGCAAGCAGTTTGTCTTCGTATTCTTTTTCGTAAAAAATAGCTTTTGGCTGCTCATTGCGGATCATGCAGGCAAGTTCCTCCGGCAGCAGATGAGCATTGTAGGTTGTTGTGATGGCTCCGGTATAGATGGTGGAGAAGAAGGTGTCAATATAGACCATGTCATTTTTGGACAAAATGGCAATCCGGTCATTGGGAAGTATTTTCAGTTCTTGTTTTAAAAAGTTGGCCAGGCGGCAGGCGCGAACTCCAAGATCACGGTAGGTATAATGCGCGCCGGATTCAAAATCATATACAGCTTCCTGATCGGGATTCCGGTTAATCTGAGTAAAAAAGAAGCTCTGTAAGATGTTGGCATCATCCATAAAATATCCTCCTGTATGTAATAAAAATTGTAAGCGCTTTTTACTTACTGATATATACAGTATATACAGCAAAAATCATGCCGATTAGGCTGTATGGGAAAATATAGCAGAATAAGTGAAAAATACAACGAAAATGGATATAAAAAAGATGTGAGTGAAATGCAAATGGGACTGAAGAACAGGAAAATTGTGAAAATACAGATGTGCAAGATACATAATTGCACAAAATACACATTTTGTAATTGCACAAAGTGAAAATAGAATGGGATAAAATGCACAAAATGGAAATAGAAATTCTTTGGAACAAGGAAGAACCAGTTGGCATGAATGTTGCTGTTTAACTAGGCATCAACGTGCAAAGGAGAGAATGAGCATGAATATTTTAGTGTGTGTGAAACAGGTTCCGGATACGACAGAGATTAAGATCGATCCGGTTACCAATACCCTGATCCGTGCGGGAGTTCCTAGTATTGTCAATCCATTTGATGCTTATGCCCTGGAGATGGCAGTGCGTTTAAAAGAAAAGGCAGGTGGAAAAATTACGGTAGTCAGCATGGGACCGGCACAGGCAAAAGAGGCTCTGAAATCCTGCCTTGCGGTAGGCGCAGACCAGGCGTTTCTGGTCACGGACCGTGCGTTTGGAGGTTCTGATACGCTGGCTACAAGTTACATTTTATCATGCGCTGTGAAAAAAATGGAGGAAGACCAAGGAGCACCTTTTGACTTTATCTTTTGCGGAAAACAGGCAATCGATGGAGATACCGGCCAGGTCGGTCCGTCCCTTGCGCAGCATCTGGGTCTTGCCAGGGTAACCTATGCGGTAGATTGTGAATGGAACGATGAGCATCTGGAAGTAAAGCGGGAATACGATGAAGGTTATGATATCTTAAAGTGCCCAATCCCGGCGTTGGTTACCGTTTCCAAACCGTCCTATGAGCCTCGTTATCCTACTATCCGTTCAAAAATGGCAGCAGGCAGAGCCGTGATTGGAGAAATCACTGCGGCAGATTTGGAAATCGATCTGAGCAAGGCAGGCTTAAAGGGATCCCCGACCAAGGTAAAGAAAACTTTTACACCGGTACATAACAAGCAGGGTGTCAAAATCCAGGAAGAGACTGACGAACAATCTGCGTTAAAGCTGGTGCAGCTTATGACTGATGAAAATCTGGTGTAGGAGGAAAAGACATGTTTGAGAATAATAAAAATATCTGGGTTTACATTGAGACAGAAGAGGGAAAACCCAAAGCGGTAGGATTTGAACTGTTATCACCAGGCCGTGACATTGCTGACAAACGAGGATGTAGCCTTGTGGCAGTTGTAATTGGAAATGGCGTAGAGGAAACGGCAAAACAGGCCATCGCATATGGCGCAGACCAGGTTTTGCTGCTGGATGCACCAGAGTACAACATCTATAATACCGATGTGTTTGGTGAGGCAATGGTCGGACTGATCGAGAAATACCAGCCAGAAGGAATTCTGATTGGTGCAACAAATAACGGCCGTGATCTTGGTCCGTGTGTTTCCTGCCGGATCAAAACCGGACTGACTGCGGATTGTACTGCCATTGACCTAGATGGAGAGAGCGGCAATATCGCATGGACAAGACCGGCATTTGGCGGCAATCTGATGGCAACCATCCTGTGCCCGAATACCAGGCCACAGATGGGCACGGTGCGTCCAGGTGTATTCAAAAAGCCTGTAGCAGATGAAAGCCGTACCGGTGAGATCATCCGGGAACAGATGAAGATTCCGGAGAATCGTGTAGAACTGATTAAGAGAGTACGGGAAGTAGCAGAAAGCGTGAATCTGGATGAGGCAGAGATTATTGTATCCGGCGGAAATGGCGTTGGTTCTGCAGAGAACTTTTCCTACATAAAGGCCCTTGCGGATACACTTGGCGGTGCAGTCGGTGCCTCCAGGGCAGCAGTTGATAACGGCTGGATCTCCCATGCACACCAGGTGGGGCAGACCGGAAAAACCGTGGCGCCAAAGCTGTATATTGCCTGCGGCATCTCCGGGGCGATTCAGCATATTGCGGGAATGTCTGGTTCGGATACCATCATTGCAGTAAACAAAGACCCGGATGCACCGATTTTCTCTGTGGCAGATTACGGAATTGTTGGAGATTTGTTTGAGGTTCTGCCGGTACTGACAGCAGAATTTAAGAAGATTAAGGAAGCTTAAAGAAAACAAAGAGTCTGGAGAGATGACATGTTTACAATGGGAATCGATATTGGGTCCACCTCTTCCAAGGCAGTGATCCTGGAAGATGGAATCCGCGTGGCAGCCAGAAAGGTGATTGAAGCTGGCATTGGATCAGAGGGGCCGGACCGTGTTTTTGCGGATGCCCTGAGTGAGGCCGGAATCACGCGCGAAGAGATTACAAGGGTTATGGCGACCGGCTATGGGCGCATGACCTTTCCTGGTGCGGATGATCAGGCGAGCGAGCTGAGCTGTCATGGAAAAGGAATTCACTATCTGATCCCGGAAGCCAGAGTCGTGATCGATATTGGCGGCCAGGATGCGAAAGTGATGCAGATCAATGAGCGTGGAGCACTGCTGAACTTTGTAATGAATGATAAGTGTGCAGCCGGAACCGGCCGTTTTCTGGATGTGATGGCAGGAATTCTGTCTGTGCAGACATCGGAGCTTGCAGAGCTTGCAGCAAAGGCAGAGGAACCCCTCAGCATCAGCAGTGTGTGTACGGTATTTGCGGAGTCCGAGGTAATCTCGCACCTGGCAGCAGGAGCGACCCGATCAGATGTGGCAGCCGGAATTCACCAGTCGGTAGCAAAACGGGTTGCCGGGTTGGGCAACCGGATTGGATTCCGGGGACCGATTGCCATGAGCGGAGGAGTAGCACTGAATGCCGGCGTAGTCCGTGCACTGGAACATGAACTGGGAAAGCAGATCGTGACACACCCGGACGCCCAGCTTGCGGGCGCCTACGGTGCCGCAATCCTGGCATTTGAAAAGGAAACTATGTAATAAAAATGAGGCATATGCAGCGGTGCGGATCCTTTCCCCCGGGATCCGGCTGCTGGAATATGCCTCATTTTTATGATATGAACATTTACAGGAGTCCATATTTTTTTAATTTGTACTGCAGGGTACGGCGAGAAATGTGCAGGTATGCCGCGGTCTTTTCTCTGTGATTCTGGTTGATGCGCAGTGCTTCCATGATAGCAACTTTTTCTTCTTCCGGATCAGAGGATCTGGATCGTGAGTTTTTTTGTGGAACTGACGGCTGCGGGAGATCTGTATTGTCCGGACTGCCAGATTCTGCAAGAATGTCTTCCGGCATGCCGACAGGAAGTATGGAATGATCTGCAGCAGCCTCTGCTTCCTGCAAACCGGCATCTTCCTGTTGGGAATCCGGAAGGAAGGATGCAATGTTTTTTACGGAGAGCAAGGCATCTTCCGGCCCCATGATCACGAGCCGCTCTACAAAATTCTTTAATTCACGGACATTGCCGGGCCAGCTGTAAGCCAGCATTTCCCGGTAGAGGTTTGCGGAAAACGCACGGTTTCGCTTATACCGCTCCTGAAAGATCTTCTCGTATGCCCGGGCAAGAGGGATGATGTCTTCCGGACGCCTGCGCAGCGGCTGGATGTGAAAGGCCAGGACATTGATGCGATAATACAGGTCAAGGCGGAAGGTCTTGTTTTTTACGCATTGAAGCAGGTCTACATTGGAAGCAACGATGAGGCGGAAATCCACTTGGCGGGATTTTAAGGAACCAATCCGCTTTACAGTTTTGGTTTCGATGGTGCGTAGCAGCTTACCCTGGAGTTCCAGCGGGAGCGAGTTTAACTCATCCAGGAACAGTGTGCCATGGTCCGCGGCCTCAATCATGCCGGCTTTGCTCTGGTTTGCACCGGTGAAACTTCCCTTTTCATAGCCGAACAGCTCTGCCTCTACCAGGGCAGATGGAAGTGCCGTACAGTCTACGGTGATCATTTCCTGGTCCCGGCGGTTGCTGGACGCGTGGATAAAACGTGCCAGCACTTCTTTTCCGGTACCGCTTTCTCCGGTGATCAATACGGTTGCATCGGTGTCAGCGACTTCTTGGGCTTTGGCATACATGGCTTTGGAGGTGGGATTCTCTGCAATAATCCGGCTGTCTCCAATAAAAAAGGAAGAGGAATCATCTTCAGAGATTTTAACGGTTGTGCCGAAGTCAATGAAGGATTCCAGATTCTGGTAATAGGCAATGTAATTTTTGATGGAATTTGCCTCGTCAAAAATAGGATATACGGTTACTAGCTGTTTCCTCAGGCAGGAACCGTCCGGTGAAACTACATTTTGCACATCAGAGAGCGGGATCTTCTTTTCACGCACAGAGTCCAGAACGCATTTGTCAATCAGGTTGTTGTGGAGAAGGTCGAAGGCAGTACGAGACTCATAAAAAGCACGGGTGACATTGCGGATTTTCAGAAAAGAGTCATTCATGTAAAGAAATTTTCCATTCTGGTCAAAGACACAAATGCCGATGTCGGTAAGATTATCGGAAAAGCATGCGGAATCTGCGTTGGCTTGTTTTGGTATCGGTAATGACATGCTGATCAAATCTCCTTTGTAGTGACATACATAATTATAAAGGTAATTATAGACCAACGAATATGAAAATGCAAATAGAACGTTGTGCAGAATTAGGTTAAAAATTGCACAATCTTTCATTGCACTTGTGCAAATCGTTGGGATTGCACAATAAAAAATGAATGGAATGCGTTTATATGGACGTTATTACATGCAAAACGATAAGCAATGCACATGGCATGGAATTTGCTCTTAAATTAAGCATAACCAATATGGAACGTGTAAGAGGAGGAACGAATGCATAACTATTTTTTATTAAGTGACACAGAAAAAGATCTCCAGATGATGGTAAGAGAGTTTATGGAAAAGGAAGTTGCTCCGGGACTGGGCGAGTACGACGAGAAGAGTTATATCCCGGACGAGATCGTGCAGATGGGCATTGATATGGGCCTGCACTGCATGAACATTCCGGCAGAGTACGGCGGAATGGGACTGACTGCAAGAGAGATGTCCATCATCCGTGAGGAAATCGGAAAAGTAGACGCAGGATTTTCCGTTACCATGGGCAACAACTGCCTGGGTGTTACGCCTACCATGATCTTCGGAACCGAGGAGCAAAAAAAATACGTTGCGGATATTGTAGTTCCGGGTGGTTTCAATCCATTCTGTCTGACTGAGCCGCAGGCTGGCTCCGATGCAACAGCAATCCGGACAACAGCAAAGAAAGATGGTGATGATTACATAATCAATGGTCGCAAGTGTTTCATTACCAATGGTGATCGCGGCGATATCTACATTGTATTTGCCTATACCGATAAGGAAAAAGGAATCAACGGCGGTATGTCTGCATTCCTGGTTGAGCGAAATCTTCCGGGTGTTTCTGTAGGAAAACACGAAAACAAGATGGGACTTCGCACCAACAGTACCTGTGATGTTATCTTCGAGGATGTACGTGTACCGAAGAGAAACCTGGTGGGTGAGGAAGGAAAAGGATACCAGATTGCAATGAAGACCCTGGAACGTTCTAGACCGTTAGGATCTGCAACATCCGTAGGCATCTGCCAGTCCGTCATCGATCTCTGCATCAAATATGCAAATGACCGTGTCGTATTCGGCAAACCGCTGGCAGCAAAACAGGCAATCAAGTTTATGGTAGCAGACATGGAGATTCAGACACAGGCAGCAAGACAGATGGTTATGTACGCATCAGACCTGATCGATCACGGTATTTATGATGGAACCACAGGATCCTGCGTAAAGGCTTTCTGTTCCGATACTGCAATGAAGGTAACCACGGACGGTGTTCAGATATTCGGCGGCTACGGTTATTCCAAGGAATATCCGATGGAAAAGAAAATGCGTGACGCGAAGCTGTTCCAGATCTTTGAGGGAACCAATCAGATTCAGCGCGTCGTTATCAGCGGTAACCTGTTTAAGAGATCATAACGGAGGATAGGAACATGGGACCATTGGAAGGAATCAGGGTTTTAGATCTGTCCAACTTCCTGGCGGCATCAACAGCTGGCCGGATCATGGCAGAGTGGGGAGCAGATGTCATTAAAATCGAGCCTCCGCAGGGCGATACATACCGGAATAACGGACCTTACATGGGAATCCCGATCTATGAGAGGGGCGTAGTTGGAAATCCAAGCTACGATAATGAAAACGGAAATAAACGCTGGGTGGCACTGAACTTAAAGAGTGAAAAGGGAAAAGAAGCCCTGTTTAAGCTGCTGGATACTGCAGATGTGCTGCTCACTAATTACCGCCCGGGCGCGTTAAAGAAGCTGGGAATCAGCTATGAAGACTTAAAGGAACGGTATCCGGGACTGGTATATGGCATGATCCTCGGATACGGCCCGAAAGGCCCAGCAAAAGATAAACCGGGATTTGACTACACTGCATTCTATGCAAGAAGCGGATTGATGGCAGATGCAGCACCGCGCGGTCAAGATCTTCTCAATACAGTAGCAGGTCTTGGTGATCACTTTGCAGCAACAGCATTGGTCGCAGGCGTGAACGCAGCACTGGTAAAGCGGGGCAAAACCGGAAAAGGTGATCTGGTTCAGGCAAGTCTGTTCCAGGCAGGCTGCTTCGCATTAAGCTCCGGTTTCCTTTCCGCATACAGCGGCAAGGCATGGCCGAGAACCAGATTTGAACCGAACAACTCCACTTCCAATACTTACAAATGTAAGGATGGCGACTGGTTCTACCTGGCAGGAACTGCCTATGACAAACAGTGGGCAGACATTGCGACAAACGTGCTGGAACGCCCGGATATGGCAGATGATCCGCGTTTCGTAACAAGAAAAGCGGTGGAAGACACGGGCAGCATGGAGACACAGGTCAAGATGATGGATGAGATCTTTGCTACAAAGACCTATGAGGAATGGGCAAAGATAATGACGGAAAATGACGTGGCATTCGAGAAAGCACAGCATTTCACGGAACTGGTAAAAGATCCGCAGGCGTTGGAGAATGAATACATTTTTTACCATACCTATGGAAATGAGAAAGCAGCACCGTTTGCACATGCACCGGCAACCATCGCATCCAACGAGTGGCCGGAATTCGCACCAGCAAAACTGACCGGTTCCGACACGAAGGAAGTTCTGAAGGAAGCCGGATACAGTGAAGAAGAACTCCAGGCAATGCTGGAGGCAGGAGACATCTCGGAGGCCGTAATTACAGTAAAGTAGGTGATAACGTGGATGGATTGCATATTGATTTTACACCGGTCCGGGCGAAAATGGAGGGCCTGGACCAGGTAGTGCTTCCCAAAATGGTGAAGATCCGCCAGTTATATGACAGCAGCAGGATTGAGGATGTTCCGACCTGGCTGGAAAAAGAACTGGAGGAAAAGATCCAGGAACCGAAATGCCTGAAGGGAAAACAGATCTGCCTGACTGCAGGAAGCAGAGGTATTCCGTTTTATGCGGAGATCATGAAGACCCTGATTAAGTGGCTGAAAAAATACGGTGCATGTCCCTTCATCATCCCGGCCATGGGAAGCCACGCAGGCGGAGTTGCAGAGGGCCAGAAAGAGATGCTGGCAACCTTCGGAATTACGGAGGAAGCCATGGGCGTGCCAATTCGTGCATCCATGGATACCGTGAAGGCAGGTGAGCTGGAAAGCGGAATCCCAATTTACTGCGACAAATACGCCTGGGAGTCAGACGGGGTCATCGTCATCAATAAGATCAAACCACACACCAGTTTCAAGGGTGATTATGAAAGCGGCTTGATGAAGATGATGGCTATTGGAATGGCAAAGCATAAAGGTGCAGCCAGAATCCATATGGAAGGCTATGAAAACTTTGCAAGGCTGATTCCGGAGATCGGACATTTTTGTCTGGAGCATGAACCAATCCTTTTCGGAGTCGGAATTGTGCAGAACGCCTACGACGATATCTGTAATCTGGAGGTAATTCCGAAGGATGAGATTCCGGATCGGGAGAAGGAACTTTTACAGATTGCCAAGGACAAGCTGGCAAAATTCAAATTCGGAAAGACCGATGTGCTGATCATAGATGAGATCGGAAAGAACATCGGCGGCGCAGGATTTGACCCGAACGTAGTTGCAAGGCGTGACCGCATCTATCCCGGTGCACTGGTAAGCCAGAACATTTTTGTGCGGGGACTGACGGAAGAAACTCACTGCAATGCCAGTGGAATTGGAACGATCGAAGTGACAACACTCCGGTGTGTGCGCCAGATCGACTGGGCCATCACATGGACGAATATGATGACTGCGAACTTCCTGCCGGGATGCCGCATTCCATGTTTTGCGGAGAATGATCGGCAGGCACTGTACTGGGCAATCCGGACCTGTACTGGAATTGATTACAGCAAGGCAAAGATAGTTCGGATCAAAGATACCATGCATCTGTTTGAGATTGAGGTATCGGAGAATCTGGCAGAAAAGCTGAAGCAGAGAGAAGATATTGAAATTTTATCAGAACCGGAAGAAATCCGGTTTGGTGAAGACGGATATATTCAGGAGTAAATAACATTCACATGGATAAAGACAGGAGGAGAGAAATGGCAGAGGAACAAAAAAAGAATGCAGAGCCTGCTCCGAACGGGTCAACTGGACAAACAACCGATCCGCCTAAAAAGAAAAAAGTATTATCGAAATCCAGAATTATGGTAGGCGAGCAGCTGACTAAGCTGTATCAGGATACCGTAGCAGCCAAAGAACGGGGAGAAAAGATCGGATGGTCCGCATCCATTTTCCCGCAGGAGATCGCAGAGGCAATGGGCCTTTATATTGTGTATCCGGAGAATCATGCAGCAGGCCTGGCAGCGAGACACCAGGCGGAAGAGTATCTGAACTACGCAGAGGGAGAGGGCTACAACATGGATGTCTGCTCCTATGCGAGAATCAATCTGGCTTACATGGATTCTTTGACAGCACCGGGCAATAATATGCCGAAACCGGATTTTGTGCTTTGCTGCAACAATATCTGCAACCAGCTGACAAAATGGTTTGAAAATCTGGCAAGAAAGTTTGATGTGCCGATGTTCCTGATCGACACGGTATACAACTATACGCCAACCGCTTCTGAGGAAAAAGTAAAATACGTCAGAAATCAGATTGATGAGTATATCAAAGGACTGGAGGAACTGACCGGGAAGAAACTGGATCCGGCAAAACTGGAGCATGTGATGCGTGTCTCCTTAAGAAACAAGGATCTGTGGAGAAAGGCGAACGAGTTGCTTGCCCACAAGCCATCCCCGTTGACTGGTTTTGAGTTATTCAACTACATGTCCTGTATGGTATGCTGCCGGGGCAAGGAAAGCACCACGGCAATTCTGGAACAGCTGATTTCCGAGATTGAAGAGAATTTAAAGACCGGAAAGAGTACATTCCCGGTAGAAGAAAAATACCGGATCTTCTGGGAAGGCATCGCATGCTGGCCGTATCTGGGCCACACCTTAAAGACTCTGAGAAACTACGGGGTAAACTTGGTGGCAACCGGATATGTAAATGCATGGGGACTGGAATATGAAGTGAACGATCTGGACGGACTGGCAAGAGCTTACATTGACCTGCCGAACAACAATAACAATCTGGATACGATCGTTGCACGCCGCGTGGAAGCTGTGAAGCAGTTCCAGTGCGATGGCGTGGTATACCATGTAAACCGAAGCTGCAAGGTTATGGACTGCCAGCAGTATGAGCTTCAGAGACGTGTTCAGGAAGGAACCGAAGTCCCGTATATGGCTTTTGATGGAGACCAGGCAGACTTCAGGGCCTACAGCGAAGCACAGTATGAGACGCGGGTTCAGGCATTTGTGGAATTGATGGAAGAAGCAAAACGCCAGAGAGGAGATGGAGAATGAGCAGACTGGAACAGATCATAGAACAGTTAATGAAAATCTCCCATGATCCGCGAAAACAGTTGGAACGTTATCAGAGTGAGGGGAAAAAGGTAGTGGGATGTTTCCCACCCTACACTCCGCAGGAACTGGTGATGGCAGCAGGTATGGTTCCGATGGGAATCTGGGGAAGCCAGACTGAGAGTTATCAGGTAAGAGCTTATGTTCCGGCATTCTGCTGTCCGATCATGCAGAGCAGCCTGGAAATGGGACTGAATGGAAGCATGAAGGGCTTAAGTGCCGTTATGATCCCGGCAATCTGTGATGCGTTGCGTTGCATTACCCAGAACTGGAAAGTAGGCGTTCCGGATATTCCGATGATTCCGGTAACCTATCCGCAGAACCGGACAGATGCAGGAATCCAGTTCTTAAAGAGCGAATATGAAGTGATCCGGGCAAGGCTGGAGAAAGTGGCCGGACATCCGATTACAGAAGAAGACTTAAAAGCAGCACTTGAAATTTCCAGACAGCACAGCCGTGCAATGTTGGAATTTGCAGAAGAAGCCAGGAAACATCCAGACCGCATTACACCGATCATCCGCCACAGCGTTATGAAGAGTGCCTGGTTTATGGAGAAGAAAGAGCATTTGGCACTGGTAAAGGAACTGACCGAAGAACTGAAAAAAGAGCCGGAATGTGACTGGAAGGGCGGACGGGTGATCTTAAGCGGAATCACCGGAGAGCCGGATGAGCTTTTAAAGCTTCTGGAAGAATACGGACTCATGGTGGACAGTGATGATCTTGCCCAGGAGAGCCGCCAGTATACAGCAGAGATTCCGGAGGGGGATGATGCGTTGCTGTGCCTGGCAGAACAGTGGAAGGACAGAAAGTGTTCCCTGGTTCATGATACAGAAAAAACAAGACTGGTCCGCATGTGCGAGACAGCAAAAGAACATCAAGTGCAGGGTGTGATCACATGCATGATGAAGTTCTGTGACCAGGAAGAATACGATCTGCCGGTTATGAATGCGATGATGAAAAAACTGGAAATTCCGGTGCTCGCACTGGAGATCGATCAGCAGCCGGGAACTGCAGAGCAGTTACGAACCCGGATCCAGACGTTTGCGGAAATGATTTGCAATTCAAAAAAATAAAGGGGGATTTATTTTATGAAGAAACAGATGATGGTGAAGGGAACAGCAATGGCAATGGCAGCAGCAATGATGATGACTGCATGTGGCGGCAAGACCGCTCCGGCACAGAGCAGCGCAGAGACAGCAGCACCGGCAGATACTGCAGCAGATACCGCAGCAGATACTGCATCTTCCGATGGCGCAGAATCATCCGGCAGCTACAATGTAGATAATATCGAGGAAGTAACCTACAAGGTTTCCACCTCTGCAAAGTCTTCTACCCTGGACATCCCGGGATACGGCGCAGGCATCAAGTATTTCTGTGACGAAGTAGAGAAGCGCTCCAACGGCAAAGTAAAAATGGAACTTTACCTGGATGCACAGTTAGGCGGTTCCGCAGATGAGATGATCGGCGGATGTACCACCGGAGCATTCGAGTTCATTACCTTAAACCAGGGTTCCTGGGGTGAGTACACCGATGCCTTCATGCCGTTCAACATGCCGTTCTTATTTGACAACAACCAGGTTGCATACGAGTTCATGGATGGCGAACAGGGCAAGGCAATCCGTGATAAGATCATTGAGGATGTAGGTGTTCGTGTTCTTTGCTTCTACGACATGGGCTTCCGTCATTTCACCAACAACAAAAAGCCGGTTAAATCCGCAGCAGATATCAAGGGCCTGAAAGTTCGTACCCAAGCTGACCCGTACCAGATGGCTCCGTTCGAGGCTATGGGCGCATCCGTTACCACCGTTGCTTACTCTGAGCTGTTCAGCGCACTGCAGCAGGGCCTGGTAGACGCAGAGGAGAACCCATTAAGCAATATCGTTATCAACAAATATTATGAGGTTCAGGATTATCTGACCCTGACCGGCCACACCTATTCCCTGACCACCATGGCTGTTTCTGAGGATGTATGGGAGAGCATGTCTCCGGATCTGCAGGCTCTGATGGAAGAAGTTGCGAAAGACGCAGTTGACTTATGCCGTGAAGGACTGGAAGAGTCTGAGAGCAAAGATCTGGAAACCTTAAAGGGCGTTATGGAAGTATACGAGCCGACCGAAGAAGAGAAAGAATCCTTCAAAGAAGCTTGTGCACCTTGCTACGAAGATATCAAGAAGAGCATTGGCGATGACCGCTACAATGCAATCATGGACGAGATCGAGCGTATTTCCGCTAAACAGTAAGAAGGGAAGATAGCAGATGAAAAATGAAAGTCTTGCAAAAAAATTGCTGAACCATTTTGAAGTCTATGCCGGTGCCGGAATTTTTATCATCATGACCATTCTGTTGTTTGTGCAGGTTGTAACCCGCTACTGTTTTGGTCATGCGGTAACCTGGGCAGAGGAAGTTGCCACAATCCTGTTTGTGTGGATGGTATATTTAGGTGTTGCGGCAGCGGTTTTAAGCAGAAAACACTTAAAAATTGATGCATTTGTGGAAATGCTGCCTTTTAAAGCTAAGAAGACCCTGCTGATCATTTCTAACGTAATCTTCCTGGCATTCAGCTTATACATCATTTTCCCGATGATGTCCCTGGTTAACAACTATGCGGCAAAGAGTGCAACATCCCCGATCTTAAAGATCCCGAAAGCATTGTCCTATGTGGTGATGCCGCTGTGCTTCCTGCTTACCGCAATCCGCCTGGTTCAGGAGATCATCCGGTTAAGCAAGGAGAAAGAGAAAGAACTGGGCGTTTCCAAGCCGATCATTGATATTGCGGCATTGGAGAAAGAAGCAGAAGAACTCGCGCGTCAGAAGAAGGGAGGCAATAAATAATGTCCTATGTGATCTTTTTCGGAACCATGTTCCTGATGCTGCTGATCGGTGTGCCGATTGGTATTGCACTGGCCGGATCCATGGTATGTTTGCTGCTGGTTGACCCGGTTACCTCCATGACATTCGTAACCCAGGCTATGTACACCAGTGTCGGAAACTTTACACTTCTGGCACTCCCGTTCTTCATGATTGCCGGAAGTATCATGGCTACGGGCGGTATCTCCAAACGACTGATTAATGTAGCAAACTGTGTTGTAGGTAATACCACAGGCGGTCTTGGCATGGCAGCAATTTTTGCCTGCATGTTGTTCGGTGCGATCTCTGGATCTGCACCGGCAACCGTTTCTGCAATTGGAGGCATCATGATCCCGCAGATGATCCGTGCAGGTTACGACAAATATTATGCAACCGGTCTCTGTGCAGTAGCAGGAGGACTTGGTGTTATCGTTCCGCCGAGTTACCCGATGGTTGTATTTGGTGTGACCAATAACTGTTCCATCAGTGACCTGTTCCTGGCAGGCTGGGGACCGGCAATTCTGGTTGGCGCTCTGCTGATGGCAGTAAACTACTTATATTCCAAGAAACATGGATATGAGGGAACCGGACAAAAGTTTAATTTCAAGTACTTTATAAAGGAACTCTGGGGCGCGAAATTAGCTCTCCTAATGCCAGTCATCATCCTGGGAGGTATCTATTCTGGTGCGTTCACCGCAACTGAGGCTGCAGTTGTTGCAGTGGTATATGGTATCTTTGTTGGCAAATTCGTTTACAAAGAACTGAGTTTTAGTGAAATCTGGGATATGTACAAGGTAAACATCCCATCCATCGGTGGCATGATGTTCGTATTTGCACCGGCTGGCGGCCTGGGCGCCGTATTCTCCATGATGGGTGTTACCAAAGCCATTCAGGCAGGTTTCCTGTCTGTATCCGATAACTTCTACGTTATCATGATCTTGATTTTCATCCTGCTGTTCTTCGTGGGCATGTTTGTACAGACCACACCGGCAATCGTTATCTTCAGCCCAATTCTGCTTCCGATTGTTACCAGCTTTGGTATGGATCCGATTCAGTTTGGTTTGGTTATGACTTTATCCCTGGCAATCGCGTTTGTAACACCGCCGGTAGCTGCGAACCTGTTTGTTGCAACGTCTATGACTGGACTTGGTATGGTGCCGATTGTGCGAAACGCAATTCCGTTTATTGTGGTTCTGTTTATTGCCATGGTTATGGTTGCATTTATCCCGGCGATCAGTATGGGACTTCTGGCATTACTATAAAAAGATAGAATGGAGAGACGAAAATGAAAGTTACAAGCGTAGATATCTTTGAATGCAATACCCCGAACCCGCTGCTTGACCCATTATTCGTGCGGGTAAATACCGATGAAGGCATCTCTGGATTTGGCGAGATCGGCCTGGCTTACGGCAAGAGCAAATACGGCGGACTCGGCCAGGTAAAAGATCTGGCAAAACTGATGATCGGCTGGGATCCGATGAACAACGAGGGTCTCTGGGAAATGTACAAGAAGAATACTTTCTGGGGACAGGGCGGCCAGTGCGGCGGCATGGTCTTCCAGGCGGCAGTCAGCGCGCTGGATATCGCAGTATGGGATATCAAAGGCAAGGCATTGAACGTACCGTGTTACCAGCTCTTAGGCGGTAAGACCAATCCGATCATCCGTGCTTACGCAAGCCAGCTGCAGTTTGACTGGGATAAGGTACACAGAAATATTGCAGATCCGAAGGAATATGCAGAGGCAACCAGAAAGGCCATGGCTCAGGGTTATACCGCGATTAAGGTCGATCCGCTCTGCGTAAAGCCGAATGGTGTTTATGCAAGGGAACCGAAGCCGGACCCGAGCTGGAGACTGAGAGGCTCCTTATCTCCGGAAGTTCTGAACATGGGCTATGAGCGTGTAAAGGCAATGCGTGAGGCAGGCGGTGACAAGCTGGATATTATCATTGAACTGCATGCGTTCACCGACATGACTACTTCTGTACAGCTTGGCCAGAGACTGGAAGAGCTTGGAATCTATTATCTGGAAGAGCCGACCGATCCGACCAATGTAAAGACCATGAAGGAGATTCACAATAAGCTGAATATTCCGATTGCTTCCGGTGAGCGTATCGCGACCCGCTGGGGTTTCCGCGATTTTCTGGAGGAGAATGCACTTCAGGTTATCCAGCCAGACCTTTGTGTGGCAGGCGGCCTGACTGAAGTGAAGAAGATCTGTGATATGGCGTATGTTTATGACGCCGGCGTACAGATTCATGTATGCGGCGGACCGATTGCAACAGCAGCAACCCTTCAGCTGGAAGCAGCAATTCCGAATTTCCTGATTCATGAACTGCATGAGGGTGCGTTAAAAGAAGAAATCCGTGCATTATGTAAGTATGACCATATGCCAAAGGATGGCAGTTACGAGGTACCGGATCTTCCGGGTATTGGAAATGAGCTGACAGAAAAGGCGATGCAGGAAGCAGTAAGAGTTACCGTAGAATAGAAAGAAAAAGAGAACCGGCTGACATCAGAGGCACTTTGATGCTTCTGATGTCGGCCGGTTTGCTGTTATGTGAGAATATCAATTAAGCCTTCCAATTTGTTGTATACAGGATATCCCGGTTGATGGTGCTGTAAAGCATCTCCCTTACGGTGTCCGGGCTGTGGGTCTGTCCCAGGATCCACATGAGCTTTGTGACGGTAGCCTCCAGGGTCATATCGTATGCTTCCAGGAGCCCGAATTCTTTCTTGATGGTTTTGCCGATCTCGTAGACAGACATGTTGCTGCCTTCGTTGGTGACCTGGGTGGTCATGATGACAAACTTGCCGGCATTGATCCAGCGTTCAATAGCCCGGTGGAAGCTGTCGTCCTCGTAGGAAGGGATGCCGCCTACGCCGAAGGACTCAATAATGACTGCATCATAGTGCTTAAACAGGTAATCCAGAATGCCGCCGTTCATGGACGGAATCAGCTTTAACAGAGTCACCTTGCTGTCCAGCTTGTGGTAGAAGGTTACATCCTCGCTTACCTGATCCTTGTCATCCAGATAGAAGATGATGTGGCTGTCCTGGATGGTCGCGATATAGGGGAAGTTGATGCTGGAGAACGCGTTGTAGCTCTTGGTGCGTTCCTTTTTGCCGCGGGTTCCGGCAATGACCTTGCCGTCAAACACAATATTGACACCGTGCGCCTTATCGCAGCTTGCAAAGAGAAAGCTGTCGGACAGGTTGGTCTTTGCATCGGTGATCTCCAGGTCGATGGGCTTTTGCGCACCGGTGATCACGATGGGCTTCGGGGAATTCTGGATCAGGTAGGAAAGCGCGGACGCGGTGTAGGCCAGAGTGTCGGTGCCGTGGCAGACCACAAAGCCATCGTACTGATCGTAGAAGCGCTCAATGGTGGAAGAAATCAGCAGCCAGTGCTTTGGCTGGATATTGGTGCTGTCGATGTTGATGACCTGCGTGGCAGTCACTTCACAGAATTCCTTTACTTGCGGCACGAAGCTCAGCAGCTCTTCGGAGGTCATAAGCGGCTTTAAACCTTCAGCACTGCGCTTTGAAGCAATGGTGCCGCCGGTGGCGATCATCAGGATACGTTTGAGATTCTTTTTTGGGGTTTTCATAGTTGGGTCTGACCTCCTGTAACAAAAAACTTGTGCGTTTTTTAAACATGCTTTATCATTGTATTATATCATCATACAAAAAGAAAGGAAAGGAATAAAATATGGCAGTAATTCCGAAGGACCCGGTGATGCTGATGAGCTTTTTCAATACCCAGCTCCGGGACCATTACAGCAGCTTTGATGATCTGTGCAGCGCGTATGATCTGGACGCGGAGGAGATGAAGAAAAAACTGTCCGCGATCGATTACCATTACGATGCGGACAGAAACCAGTTTGTGTAATTAAATTGTTTTTCCCATGCTTTCCAGCAGCCGGCCGCGTGTATGGTCCGTGCCAAGCGCAATGAAATATTTTTCCGGACGGGTGAGATAGCTGCCTTTCAGAAAGGCAACACTGCGGGTCCAGCGCTCAGCCGGAGCTACGGTAAAGTAGACCATGGGAGCAGACGGATCAACATAAGACTGTGGGAAAAATGCCGGGGCAATCTGTTCCCGCACCATGTTAAGCACCGTGTGGGTGCTGATGGACTCAAATAAAACCTTTGGATGGAAGCCTGCATACGCAAAGGCATGGTCGATCATGTCGCGCATGCGGGTTTCTTTACTTAACATGATAAAAGGTTCATTCTGTAAAAGGTTCAGATCAAGGAGCGGCAGTTTTTCGTGGCTGTCCTTTCCGGCCAGGTGCGCCAGCGGGTGTGTGACCGGAAGACCAAGAACCATATACTCGGAATCCATATCCATATATTCCAGATCGGGATTTTTAAACCCTTCCACATAGGTCATAAATGCAAAATGAACTTCATTTTGCAATACGAGCTGTTCCATCTTTTTTACACATTCTTCGCGGATGCGGAACAGGATATTCGGATATGTTTCGTGGAAGATCGGGTAGATCTTGGAGAACATGGCGGCTCCGGTCTCCGGTGTGTAGGCAACAGAGATTTCACCGGTGCTTTCTTCTGAAATATCGGAAATGATGCGGTAGGTCTCCTTTTTCATGTCCACAATCTGATGCGCGGTCCGCAGGTAAATGCGCCCGGCAAAGGTCGGGATCATGCTGTGCTTGCGGCGTTAAAAGAGCGGCGTTCCAAGCTCCTTTTCCAGCTTTAAAAGCTGTTGGTTCAGTGCCGACTGGGTCAGAAAAAGCTTTTCCGCAGCCCGGAAAATGCTCTGCTCCTGTTCGATCGCAATGATATTTTCTATCTGTCGTAAATCCATGACAAATCCCCCTCAATAATTTCTCTTAATAGGATTAAGATAAAATATAAAATTCGATAAGTTAAACTAAACCAACAAAGGCAGTATAATCAAATCATACAAAAAAGCAAGCATATCGAGAAAAATATGTTGCTTTTAAAAAACAAGGTTAGGTGATTGATAAAAAAGTGAGCATTTGAGCAAGAGAAGAATCAATCATCTGGCAAATGGGTTCGGTATAATCAACCATGCGCTGGAACATGCGCTCAATGTAAGGCTCAAAATCGTGTTTGAAACGAGACAATAAAGAAGCATCAGGGACCTTAGTGAAACCGCAGAAATCTCTTAACTCTTTGCATAAATGTAAAAACAGCAGGAGTAGGAAAAATGAAGCAATGAAACTCAGTAAAATCAAAGGCGGTGTTTATAAAACGCCTAAATTCATAATTGGTTAGGAGAATAAAAATATGTCATTTCATTGTAGTCCCGCAATTCCTCATCCGGTAGAGACCCTTGTGCATGAGCCGTGGTCTCTGGCCATCAAGCCGTTCCAGGTATCCCCCCATACCTGGTATGTAGCAGGTCAGACCTGGGTTGGCTGTTACCTGATCGACACAGGTGACGGACTGATCCTGATCGATACGGCAATCCCGGAGAGCAGTTACCTGTTAGTAGATTCGATCTACAGACTGGGATATAAACCGACAGATATTAAGAAGATCCTGATCAGCCACGCGCACTTTGACCACTGTGGTGCGGCGGCTGAGATGAAGAAACTGACCGGCGCAAGCCTGTATATGTCCAAAGAGGACTATGTATTTATGAAGAGCTGTCCGGATGAGACCATGATCCCGGATTCCGGCTCCCATGTGCAGAATTTTGAACCGGACGAGTTTTATTCTGACGATAAGCCGGTAACTCTGGGAAATATCAGTGTTCAGACCATACTGACCCCGGGCCATACCATTGGCTGCACCAGCTTCTTCTGGAAAGAGAAAAATCCGGTGAACGGAGATGAGTATACAGTTGCCATGCATGGCGGCGTTGGAGCCAATACCATGAACGACAAGTATTATGCCATCAGCAAATATCTGACTCCGGATCTTCGTCAGCGTTTCTTTGACGATACTGAAAAATTAAAGAAGATCCATGTAGACATTGCTCTGCCGAGCCATCCGAATCAGATTGAGATCGTGGACCGGGCAGGACAGTATACTCATGAAAACCAGCCTTATCTGGATGATACCGTATGGGCGGACTTTTTAACAGAACGTGTACGCCAGGTACGTGAATTAATAAAGTATCAGAAAACGGAAGGAGTATTGCCATGAGCATGAAGGAGGATTATCAGAATTATTGTGAGCGGCGGGCGGAGTTTGAAAAGAATCCCCTGTCAAAATACTGGACAGAGCAGAATGCGCGTTATATGGAGCCATTTCGCATGTTTGGAAATGTGTATTATGTGGGTGACAGCTGGGTGTGTGTACACCTGATCGATACCGGAGACGGACTTTTGCTGATCGATGCCGGGAACTGCGAAAATACTGCCATGCTGATCTACTCCATTTGGAAAGCCGGTTTTGATCCGGCGGATGTAAAGTGGCTGATTATTTCCCACGGCCATGTGGACCACATCGGCGGCGCAAAATTTATGCGTGAGATGTTTGGCACGAAAATTTATATGGGAGCTCCGGACGCGGCTATGTACCGAGAGCATCCGGAGAAGTCCTTTGTGCAGGACAGCCCGGATCTTATGGATGAGCTCATTGCGCCGGATGTCGAGATCCGGGATGGTGATGAGCTTACCTTTGGCAGTGTGAAGATGAAATTTTATCTGGTACCGGGACATACGGAGGGATGCATCTCCTTCTTCTTTGATGTAACGGAGGGAAATCGTACTGTTCGTGCCGGTTATTACGGCGGCTTTGGCTTTAACACACTGGCAGCCGATTATCTGACTGAGATCGGGGACCCGCAGTGCCATATGCGGGAAATCTATCTGGATTCCCTGAAAAAGGTCCGGAATGAACATGTGGATTTCTTCCTGGGAAATCACTGCATCAACAACCATATGGCAGAAAAGCTGGAGAAGATCAAAAACGGAGCAGACAGCAGTGTCTGGATCGACTCGCAGGAGTGGGGCAGCTACCTGGATGAAAAGCGGGATGCCTTGCTGGTCTTCATGAAAGAAAATCCGGCCGCCGAATAAAAAACAAAGCATAACGGATGAATAAAATGCCGGCCGGAGCGTTATATTAATCGTATGAACAGATTACGGCGATTTCTATTTCATTTTTTTCTGTGCGGCATGACAGGCTGGTGCCTGGAGGTTGTGTTTACGTCAATGGAATCCATTCTGATCCATGACTGGCGGCTGATGGGACGGACCTCTCTTCTGATGTTCCCGATTTATGGCTGCGGTGCGATTCTGGCGCCTATCGGCAGCTTTGCAGATCGCTGGATCGGGGATGGTCCCTTAAGCCGGGCGGACCGGATCATCCGGCATGGCCTGCTTTATATGGTACTCATCTTCACGGCAGAGTATCTGTCCGGGGCATTTTTGCAGGGTCTGGGTATGTGCCCCTGGGATTATACCGGTTATCAGACCAGTGTGAATGGTCTGATCCGTCTGGACTTTGCGCCGCTGTGGTTTGCCACCGGTTTATTGTTTGAACAGATATCCAAATTTCCAAAAAAGAGGTGCGAATGACTTGTTTTTGCACCTCTTTTTTTATATACTGGACAGGAATACTTACGAAAAGAATGAGGTGTGGGATGATACGAGTAATTTTGATTCTCCTGGTGCTGATCGTATTTCTCCTGGTGAGTGCGCTGCCGCTCCTGATCGGAGAAAAGTGCGTCTGGAAAAACGATGAAAACCGCCAGAAGGAATATGCCCTGCAGGTTGTAAAGCAGGTGCTGCGCATGGTGTTCCGCCTGACCGGTTCTACGCTGACTGTGAAAGGACTGGAGAACATTCCGGACATGCCGGTTTTGTATGTGGGAAATCACAGAAGCTATTTTGATATCGTGACCGGTTATATTGTAGTGCCGGGGCAGACCGGCTTTATAGCCAAAAAAGAGATGGAAAAGATTCCGCTTTTGCGGGAATGGATGCGCAATGTGAACTGTCTGTTCCTGGACCGCAAGGATATCAAGGCGGGCTTAAAGACCATTCTGGAGGGGATCGAGAAGGTAAAAGGCGGTTCTTCCATATGGATCTTTCCGGAGGGGACCCGCTGCAAGGCGAAGGATCCGGTAGAGCTTCTGCCGTTTAAGGAGGGAAGCTTAAAGATCGCGGAGAAATCCGGATGCCCGGTGGTGCCGGTGGCCATTACCGGAACCGCGGAGATCCTGGAAAAGCATTTTCCGTTTATTCGTCCTTCTCATGTGACGATTGAGTTCGGAAAACCGTTTTATATCAAAGAGCTTCCGGCAGAAGACCGGAAACGTGCAGGCGCCTACAGTGAGGCACGGATCAGAGAAATGCTGGTAAAAGAGCAGGAAGAGCGCCGCAGTTTACGAAAGGCGTGAGCAGCCAGAAAAAACCGGCAGAGACAAAGGAGAGAAACAGTGGATTTACTGGAGTGCAGAAATAAATTGGATGTGATCGACAAACAGATCGTAAAATTATTCGAGGAGCGCATGGATATCTGCGGCAAGGTGGCAGAGACCAAGATCGCCACAGGAAAGGCTGTCTATGACGCAGAGCGCGAGAAGCAGAAGCTGGAGGCGGTCAGTGCCATGGCAGGCAGTGACTTTAACCAGATCGCGGTGCGGGAGCTGTTCTCCCAGATGATGTCCATCAGCCGCAAATACCAGTATTCGATCCTGGCAGAGCATGGCCGGTCCGCAAAGTTGGGCTTTGAGCAGTTGGACAGACTGCCGGTAGAGGGAGTGCGCGTGGTGCATCAGGGCGTGGAAGGTGCCTACAGCCATGCGGCAGCCATTCAGTATTTTGGAAGGGATGCTGAAATCTATCATGTGGCACGCTTCGAGGACGCCATGAAGGAGGTACAGCTTGGCAACGCGGATTACGCGGTGATGCCGATTGAGAATTCCTCCGCGGGAGCTGTCATCGACATGTACGATCTGCTGACCCGTTACGACAACTACATTGTGGCAGAAACCTTTCTTCCGGTGAATCATGCGCTGCTTGGTGTGCCGGGAGCCAGACTGTCGGATGTAAAGACCGTATTTTCCCATCCGCAGGCACTGATGCAGTGTTCCGTCTTTTTAAATGACAATGGCCTGAAGCAGATCAGCGTGGAGAATACGGCAGTGGCCGCAAAGCGCGTGGTGAAGGAGGGAGACAAGTCCCAGGCAGCGATCGCCAGTGAGATCGCGGGGCAGCTGTACGGACTGGAGCTGTTAAAGCCGTCCATCCAGAACAATCAGGGCAATACGACCCGCTTTGTGATTCTGGCAAACCGCAAGGTCTATCAGAAGGCTGCCGGCAAGATCAGTCTCTGCTTTGAACTGCCGCATACCAGCGGTTCCCTCTATAACATGCTGGGAAACTTCATCTTCAATCATGTCAACATGATCATGATCGAATCCCGGCCGATTCCGGGGAAAAACTGGGAATACCGGTTCTTTGTGGATATTGAGGGAAATCTGCAGGATGCAGGTGTGCAGAATGCACTGCGGGGCATCGGTACGGAGGCACAGAATTTTAAAATCCTCGGCAATTATTAATGTGACAGTTTTGCGCTTTCACAGTTACTATCAGTTTACATAACGGTTCGGTGAAAGGGCACGAAGCGGTGCGTTTTGCCGGACCGTTCTGTATATGCGGACAGCTGTCGTGCACTGCGGGGGGAGAACAGGCAGTATTTTAACAGGAGGAATAGCATATGGTACGGACATTCGCGGCAATTGATGTCGGTTCCTTTGAACTGGAGCTGGGCATTTATGAAATTACGGACAAGGGCACGGTCCGCTCAGTGGACCAGGTAAAGCATATGATCGCGCTGGGCAAGGATACCTACAATACCGGCAAGATTAGCTACCGGCTGGTGGAGGAGATGTGCCAGGTTCTGCAGGATTTTGTGCGGATCATGAAGGAATATCAGGTGAAGGAATACCGGGCTTATGCCACCAGCGCCATGCGGGAGGCAAGAAACAGTCAGATCGTATTAGAGCAGCTTCGGGTGCGGACCGGAATTGATGTAAAGATCATCAGCAATTCGGAGCAGCGTTTTATCAGCTACAAAGCCATTGCGGCAAAGGACGCGGAGTTCCAGAAAAATATCCAGCGCGGCACGGCAATCGTGGATGTGGGCTTTGGAAGCATGCAGACATCCCTGTTTGACAAGGATGCACTGGTTTCCACCCAGAACCTGCCGCTTGGCGTGCTGCGCCTCCGGGAACTGATCGCCCATGAGAAGCTGAGCCAGCAGGGTGCCCAGAACCTGATCGCAGAGCTCATCGACAATGAGCTGGTGACTTACCGGAAGATGTACTTAAAAGACCGGGAGATCAAAAACCTTATTGCCATCGGTGAGCCGATCCTTTCCCTTTATTATAAAATGGCAGAGGGAAAGCATTCCGAGCAGATCACGATCCAGGAATTCAATCGTTTTTATGAGCGTTTAAAGAGCATGACTCTCGCGCAGACGGAAGACTTTTTTGATGTGAACGAGGAGTATGCAAGCCTGATGTTCCCGGCAGCCGCTATTTATAAGCGTATGCTGGAAATCACGGGAGCAGAATTTATCTGGGTGCCGGGCATCCGCATGACAGACGGTATGGCGGCGGAATACGCGGAGGATAAAAAACTCATCCGTTTTAACCACAGCTTTGAGAACGATATCATCGTTACTTCCCGAAACATGGCAAAGCGTTACAAATGTTATATGCCTCATATCCAGAACGTGGAGGAGGCGGCCCTGAAGGTCTTCGACAGCCTGAAAAAGTATCATGGCCTGGGACCGCGGGAGCGGCTGCTTTTGCAGATCGCGGCGAACCTGCATTCCTGCGGAAAGTTTGTGACCATGCGCGGGGCTGATGAATGCGCCTATAATATGATCATGGCAACCGAGATCATTGGCCTGTCCCATGTAGAGCGTGAGATCGTAGCGAATATCGTGAAGTATCATCAGCAGAAGTTCCGTTACAATGAAGTGGGGGTATCGGCAAAGCCATCCAAGGACAGCCGTCTGGTGTCCACGGAGGATCTTTCTATTGTCATTGCCAAGCTGACGGCGATCCTGCGGCTGGCCAATTCCATGGACCGGGGACATACCGGAAAATTAAAGGACTGCCGTCTGAATGTGAAGGACGGACAGCTGGTGATTCAGACGGACTGCCCGGCAGATGTAACGCTGGAGTCCATATCCATTGTGGACAAGGGCGAGTTCTTTGAGGAAATCTTTGGGATCCGTCCGGTATTAAGACAGAAAAGGAGGGTGTAAGCCATGACGGAGCTTGATGAGAAGTATTTGAAATCGGAAAATTATGTAAATCGCGAAATGAGCTGGCTGGAATTTGATTTCCGTATTCTGGGCGAGGCCAGAGACAAGGCAATTCCGCTGTTTGAGCGACTGAAGTTTTTAAGTATTACATCGTCCAACCTGGATGAGTTTTTCATGGTGCGTGTGGCATCCTTAAAGGACATGGTACACGCCAAATATAAAAAGGCTGATATTGCAGGCTTAAGAGCCGATCAGCAGCTGGAGCTGATCGGGGAGAAGACCCATGAGCTGGTCAATCTCCAATATTCCACCTATAACCGTTCTCTGCTTCCGGCCTTGAGGCAGCAGGGACTGCAGCTCATCTGCGAGCATGAGGAGCTTTCGGAGGCAGATGGTGCCTTTGTGGACAAGTTCTTCCATGAGGATGTTTATCCGGTACTGACGCCTATGGCAGTGGATTCCTCCCGCCCGTTCCCGCTTATCCGCAACAAGTCCTTAAATATTGCGGCACTGGTGCAGAAAAAGGACAGCCGGGATGAGGAACTGGAATTTGCCATGGTGCAGGTTCCGTCAGTGCTGCCGCGAATCGTGGAGCTTCCGGCAGGACCGGATGGTGAGCGCAGGGTAATCCTGTTAGAGGAAGTTATTGAGCGCAACATCAAGGATCTGTTTTTAAACTACAACATTGTCGCTGCTCATCCGTTCCGGATCATGAGAAACGCGGACTTTACGCTGGATGAGGAAGAGGCAGAGGATTTGCTGGAGGAAATCCAGAAGCAGCTGAAAAAGCGCCAGTGGGGTGAAGTCATCCGTCTGGAGGTTGAGGAAAAGGTAGACAAGCGTCTGCTTAAGATCTTAAAGAGGGAGCTTTCTGTCAGCACTGAGGATATTTACGAGATCAGCGGCCCGCTGGATCTTACATTCCTCATGAAGATGTATGGCATGAGCGGCTTTGACCACTTAAAGGAGCCCTCCTATACACCGCAGCCGGTTCCGGCCTTTATGAATGAAGATGACATTTTTACCAATATCCGAAAAGGTGATATTCTCCTGCATCATCCATACCAGACCTTTGACCCGGTGGTAAATCTGGTGCAGAAGGCAGCAAAGGACCCGGATGTCCTGGCAATCAAGCAGACCCTGTACCGCGTCAGCGGTCATTCCCCGATCGTGGCGGCCCTGGCGGAGGCAGCTGAGAACGGCAAGCAGGTATCGGTCCTCGTAGAGTTAAAGGCGCGGTTTGATGAGGAGAACAACATCAACTGGGCGAAGAAGCTGGAGAAGGCCGGATGTCATGTGATCTACGGTCTGGTGGGCTTAAAGACCCACTGCAAGATCACACTGGTGGTGCGCCGGGAGGAAGACGGCATACGCCGTTATGTGCATCTGGGAACCGGAAACTACAACGATTCCACCGCAAAGCTCTACACGGACTGTGGCCTTATGACCTGCCATCCGCTGATCGGTGAGGATGCGACCGCGGTATTTAACATGCTTTCCGGCTATTCCGAGCCACCGACCTGGAATCGCCTGATCCTGGCTCCGCTGTGGCTGAGAAACCGCTGCGTCCGTATGATCCGCAGGGAAACCATGCGGGCCAGAGAGGGAAAACCGGCCCACATCATGGCGAAGATGAACTCCCTCTGCGACCAGGAGATCATTGCATGTCTGTATGAGGCATCCTGCGCCGGTGTGAAGATTGAGCTGGTAGTCCGTGGTATCTGCTGTCTGAAGGCAGGCGTACCGGGCTTAAGTGACAACATCAGCGTGCATTCCATTGTCGGAAACTTCCTGGAGCATGCCCGCATTTTCTACTTTGAGAACGGCGGAAGCCCGGAGGTGTACATGGGAAGCGCCGACTGGATGCCGCGCAACCTTGATAAGCGCGTGGAGATTATGTTCCCGGTGGAGGATCCGGCTTTGAAGGAGCAGGTTGTTCATATCTTAAAAGTACAGCTGGAGGACAATGTGAAAGCGCATATCCTGCAGCCGGACGGCACTTATGAGAAGATTGATAAGCGAGGCAAGGTTCTTGTGACTGCCCAGAAGCAGTTCTGTGAGGAGGCCATAGCCATGGCGAAGGCTGCCGTGCAGCAGGATGACGTGCACAATACCCGGGTGTTTGTACCGGCGGAAAGCAATTAGTATTTTGTCTGTCCCTGGTATTCTGCTTCGTAATTTGTTACCAGTTCAATAAAATATTTTTCCGGCTTGCTTAAGTAGGTTCCCTTTAAGTAAGCCACGCCCCGGTGCCATATCTCATGGGGCGAAACGGAGAAGAAGACAATGTCCGGATTCGGCTGCGCGTAAGACTGCGGCAGGAATACCGGACATTGCTGGTTTTTGGTCATGTTCAGCATCGTGCGGTTGTTGCCGGTCTCAAAGAGAATTTTGGGGCGGATGTTGTTGTAAAGGAAAGTACGGTCCGCCAGTTCCCGGCTCAGGGTGTCACGGGTGGGGAGCACAAAGTAATCCTGACTCAGCAGGGATAAGTCCAGATCCGGCAGTGTTTTCCAGCTTTCTTCCCCGGCCAGATGGGCCAGCGGGTGACTGGCAGGAAGCGCAAGGACCAGATACTCCGCGCCAAAATCCCGGTATTCCAGATCCGGGTTCTGCTTGCCGGTGGCGTAGGCCACGCAGGCCAGAGTGATTTCTTTCTGTAAAAGAAGCTGTTCCATCTTTTTGATGCGGGCCTCATGAATGCGGAAGGTGATGCCCGGGTAACGTTTGTGGAACATCGGATAGAGGTCGGAAAACATCATGGAACCGCGCTCCGGGGTGTAGGCCAGTGCAATCTCCCCCACGGTTTCATCCGCAATATCATGAATGATTTTATAGGTTTCTTCTTTCATATCTATCATCTGATGGGCAGTCGCCAGATAGATCCGGCCGGCAACGGTGGGGATCATCTGGCGTTTTTTTCGTTCAAAGAGCGGCATGCCAAGCTCTTTCTCCAGTTTTAGAAGCTGCTGGTTTAAAGCAGACTGGGTGATAAATAATTTTTCTGCCGCTTTGGAGATGCTTTCCTCCTGTTCAATGGCAATGATGTACTCGATTTGTCTCAGATCCATAAAAAACAATTCCTCCACTCTGTTAATTATCTGACAATGCAAAAACCCGGATTTTAATGAAAAACTATTAATTTAACTAAGATTTTGAATAAAAACACATAAGTTGAATTAAGAATATTTCTCAATTATACTAGGGCCATACAAAGAACTCAAGCAGAAAATGAGAAATAAAGAGCAGAGTGAAAGGGGAATATTCAAATGGCATTTCGTTGTACACCGCCGACCAAGGATCCGGTAGCTACCCTGGCTTACCGTCCGTGGGAACTGGCAATCAAACCGTTCCAGGTTGCGCCGCAGACCTGGTATGTAGCAGGACAGACCTGGGTGGGCTGTTATTTAATTGACACAGGGGACGGGCTGATCCTCATCGACACGGCAATCGCGGAGAGTGCTTACATGCTGGTGGATTCCATCTACCGTCTGGGCTATCGTCCGGAGCAGATCAAAAAGATACTCATCAGCCACGCGCACTTTGATCACTGTGGAGCCGCAGCTATCATGAAAAAGCTGACCGGCGCAGAGATGTACATGTCTAAAGAGGACTGGGAATTCATGAAGGCCTGCCCGAAGGAGACCATCGACATCGACAAGGATTCCCATCCGCAGTATTTCGAGCCGGATTGTTTCTATTCCGATGAGGAGCCGATTACCCTGGGCAATGTCACCATACACAGCATGCTGACTCCGGGTCACACCATTGGCTGCACCTCCTTCTTCTGGGAAGTGACTAACCCGGCAAACGGAGAGCGCTATGTGGTGGGCATGCACGGCGGTGTGGGCGCCAACACCATGAATGACAAGTATTACGCTCAGAGTGAGTATCTGACTCCGGACCTGCGTGACCGCTTCCTGGCAGACGCGGAGAAGGTCGGCAATATCCATGTAGACATTGCCCTGCCGAGTCATCCGAACCAGATCGAGATCACAGACCGGGCCGGACAGTACACCGACGAGTCTCAGCCGTTTTTGGATGACACCATCTGGAAACAGTTCGTGGAAGAGCGTGTGCGCCAGGTACGCGCGATGATGAAGTAACAGAGAGAAAGCATTCAAAGGAGAAGAGAACATGGAAATGTATATTGTACTTGCGATTACACTGTTCATGATGGTGATGTTCATCTGGAACAAAGTGCCGTTCGGCGTTACCACCATGACCTGCTGTCTGCTGCTGGCTATGTTCGGAATCGTAGATATTCCGAAGGCGTTTGGCGGATTTGGAAACAAGATTGTTGTATTGATCGCGCCGATGCTGGTACTCAGTGGCGCACTTGGCAAGACCAGTCTGGTTATGAAGATCAGCAGCGTGCTGAACGCAGCAAAGGGAAAACGCGGAACCGTCCTGATTCTTGTTTTCTATGCAGTCGGCATGGTAATGGCTCAGTTTATCCCGACAACCGCAGCAATCTCCATTCTGGTTATTTTCCTGTTAACCCTGGACAATGCCGGAGATATTACACCGAAGCGTCTGCTTCTTCCGCTTCTTGGTGTTATGGTCGGATGTAAATTCCGTTTCCCGGTGGGCCTGGGTGCTACCACCTTTGCTACCTTAAACGGTATGTATGAGGGAGTCATCGGTGATCATCCGGAGTATATGCTTTCCATGCTGGATCCCTTCAAGGTTGCCATCATCCCGATGGTGGTACTGACCATTTACTGCCTGTTCGCATGGAAGCTGATGCCGAAGGAAGAAGGAATCAATCAGGATGCCCTGAAGAAAACATCCACCGAAAAACAGCTCACCGATGCGCAGGAAATGATTGTATACGGAGTATTCGTAGTCGTTATGCTACTGATGCTGTTAAACAAGTACACTGGCAATATGCTTTATCTGGCTCCGGCCGCAGGCGTTCTGGTTCTGATCTACACTAAAGTAGTTTCCGTTCCGGAGGCAGTAAAAGGCCTGACTGCGGATATGACCTGGATGCTGGCTGGCGTTCTGATCGTGGCAGACGCCCTCGGTTCCACCGGTGCTGGTGATATGATCGGAAACGCGATCTTATCCATTCTGGGTGAGAATCCAAGCTCTGTAACCGTTATGTTTGTATTCTCCTTTGCAACCGTTATCATGACTACTTTCCTGTCCAACATGGCAACCCAGTCCGTGCTGATCCCGATCGCGGCATCTGTAGCACTGGCAGCCGGATGGGATCCGAGAGGCCTGGTTCTGATCATCGGTACCTGCAATTACTATGCTCTGGGCTTCCCGTCCGGTTCCGGTGAGGCAGCTGTCTGCTTCGCAGCCGGTGGTTACAACCCGTTAAAGGTTATGAAATTTACCTTCCCTTATATGATCATCGCAGCGATCAGTACCGCGGTTTCCGCGCAGCTTCTGTTCCCGCTGTACTAATTGAAAATATGTTCAGAGAGGCGTCCCGCTTTTGGGGCGCCTTTTGACGTTTCCGGCTTTTCCTCTTCTTACCGGAAATGTAATAAAAAAGTAAGACGGGAAGGCTTCTTTTATGGTACACTAGAGAAAGAATAAAACGGGATCCGCATAGCCTGGCGGTTTCCCGAATAACGATAGATACACGAGGAGGAATCAGTCATGGCAGAAACCAACATTCTGGTAGTAGACGATGAGCAGGAGATCGCGGATCTGGTAGAAATTTATCTGGTCAGCGACGGCTATAAGGTATTTAAGGCATCCAATGCCCAGGACGGTCTGGATATATTAAATAAGGAGGATATTCATCTTTGCCTTCTGGATATTATGATGCCGGGTATGAACGGCCTGGAGATGTGCAAGAAGATCCGTGAGACCAACAACATTCCGATCATCATGCTGAGTGCCAAGTCCACCGATCTGGATAAAATCCTTGGTCTTGGAACCGGTGCAGACGATTATGTGGTAAAGCCCTTCAACCCGCTGGAGCTGACAGCCCGGGTTAAATCCCAGCTGCGCCGCTACACGCAGTTAAACCCGAACAGCAATGTGCATGAGACCGTAAAGAACGAGATCAGCATCCGAGGCCTTACGATCAATAAAGACAACCACAAGGTGACGGTGTACGATGAAGAAGTCAAGCTGACCCCGATCGAGTTTGACATCCTTTATCTTCTGGCCTCCAACCCTGGCAAGGTGTTCAGCACGGATGAAATCTTTGAGAAGGTCTGGAATGAGAAGGTCTATGAAGCCAACAACACTGTTATGGTACATATTCGTCGCCTTCGCGGTAAGATGAAGGAAGACGAGCGCCAGGACAAGATCATCACCACAGTGTGGGGGGTAGGATACAAAATTGAAAAATAACGGCAGAAAAAGTGATTTAAGCCACCGCTATCATACGCGGGTCATAGCCAACATCATCTACAGCACCCTGGTAGCCTGCCTCATCGATGTGTTCCTGGTCACAAACCTGACCATGCTGGCCGAGTATGCGAAACGCTCCGAGCAGTCCAGCGCTTTCTTAAATATGGTGGCGCAGTCGGATGTAGTGGTGGTTCTGGTTTATGTGCTTGTCGGCATTCTGGCTTTTGCTGTGACATTTCTGCTTCTTCAGGAAAAATCTGCTGCCTATATCAGCCATATTTCCGATGCGATAGAACGAATTTCCGACGGAGACTTAAATACGCAGGTGGAAGTAGTGGGGGATGACGAGTTTTCTTCCATGGCTTCCAACTTAAATAAGATGGTGGAGGATATCCGCCGCCTGATGGATAAGGAACGCGAATCTGAGCGCACCAAAAATGAGCTGATCACCAATGTGGCTCACGACCTGCGCACACCGCTGACTTCCATCATCGGCTATCTGGAGCTGTTATCCGGCCCGGTAGTCCTGCCGCCAGAGATGCAGAAAAAATACATAGACATTGCCTACAGCAAGGCCAAGCGTCTGGAAAAGCTCATTGAGGATCTGTTCGGATTCACTAAGATGAATTACGGAAAGCTGGCCATGCACGTGTCCAAGGTAGATATCGTCAAGCTTCTGGGACAGCTTTTAGAGGAATCCTACCCGAATTTTGCCAACAAGGGCCTTTCCTATGAGCTCCAGAGCAATGTGCCGGCCAAGATGATCACGGCAGACGGCAACCTTCTGGCCCGTCTGTTTGATAACCTGATCGGCAATGCCATCAAGTATGGCGCGGAGGGCAAACGGATCCTGGTGAAGGTCATGGCTGATACCGATGAGGTACAGGTTTCCGTGACCAACTATGGTTATGTGATCCCGGCGGAGGAGCTTCCCCTGATCTTTGACAAATTCTACCGGGTTGAGCAGTCCCGCTCCACCCACACCGGCGGAACCGGGCTTGGACTTGCTATTGTAAAAAATATCGTAGACATGCATGGCGGGACCATTACGGTAAAGAGCGACTTAAACGGTACCGTATTCACGGTAACCCTGCAGGTGGATTTTGATGTAGACAAGGAACATTTTTAAACAATTTTTTGGAGAATTTTGATGTGGATGAATAAAAAAAATTTTTCAGGCATCCGGATGGTCAGACCTCTGAAAAGGATAGCAGTCTGTTTGGTGGCTGTCGGCCTTTTGGGTGGTCTGGCTTTTTGTGCTCCGGCCCGGGCGCAGGATGATCCGGTAAGTATGGGTGTGAGCTATGGCTATGAGGACAGCGCCAAGGGCGGACGTTACCTGCCGGTGAATGTCACCATACAGAATAACCAGGAGACTCCGGTTGAGGGTACCCTGCAGATCAAGACCCGGGAGTCAGACCAGACGATCTACCGTTACGATTACAGCGTGGAGCTGGAGTCAAAGGGTACTGCCGATACGCGCTATTATATCCCGCTTGGCACGGCGGCGGATGAGCTGGTGCTGTCTCTGGTGGATGATTCCGGAAGCATACTTCTGAACCGCAAGGTAAAGCTGAATGTAAGTCGCGATGTGCCGGAGCTTTTTGTGGGAGTACTGTCGGACAAACCGTGGGAGCTTCATTATCTGAATGGTGTGGGAATCAACTACAGCACCCTGCGCACCCGCACTTTCGAGCTGGACGGCAGCAATTTCCCGGAGGATGAGGTAGGCTTAAGCCTTTTTGATGTGCTGGTGGTCAATGACTACAGGCTCCGCGATCTTTCCGGGACCCAGACAGCTGCGATCATGAACTGGGTCCAGGACGGAGGTGTGCTGATCCTGGGAACCGGCGACCGGGTAGATGACACTCTGGGCCGTTTTGCGCCGGAGCTTCTGGACGATTCTTATGGAACTCCGAATATTACCCATATCAATCTGGCGGAAGAGTTCACTGCGGTGAACGAGCCGGGAGCCGGGATGTTAGCGATCTCCTGTGTGGATGTGCCGCTGCACGGCGGCAACGTAATCCTCTCCAGCAACGGTTTTTCGCTTTTAACGGCAGCGGCGAAGGAGCAGGGGCTGGTGGCTGTGGCGGCCTTTGACCTGGGAGATATCGCAGAGTTCTGCGAAAAACAGACCTCCTATGTGGACTACATGTTTACCAGCCTTCTGGGGGAGGAGCGCATCAACCAGCTTGCCGAGGTGGTTTACAGCGGCAATTCCGGCCGGTTCTGGGCAGTTCAGGGTCTCATCAACACAGGAGATGTGGATAAGCTGCCTAATCTCTGGCTCTATGTGGGGATAACCGGTCTGTATCTGCTGCTTCTTGGCCCGGGACTTTATCTGTTCCTGCGCGGTCGCGGCCTTCAGAATCTGTACCGCAGAGGTGTGGTGATCATGGCTCTGGGCTTTTCCGGTCTGGTGTATGTGCTTGGCATACCGACCCGCTTTCGTTCTACCTTTTATACCTATGCGGCCATTCAGGATGTGACTGATGACTATATTACGGATACCACATACATCAATATCCGCAATCCATATAACCGCCCATACACTGTGGAACTGGATCCGGGATACCGTCTGCTTCCGATCACGCGGAGCAGTCAGTACACCGTGGGTGGCCAGTCCCTGGATGTGGATGAGCCATATCAGATCGCCATACAGACCAGTGAGGATGGGCTGACGGTAAAGGGGCAGAATATATCTGCATTTACACCGCGCTATTTCTGCCTGGAACGGCGCACGGAGAATACCGGACGGGTGGGAATCACCGGGGAGGTGGATTATTTTGAGGGGCAGATCCGGGGAAGTCTGACAAACCAGTTTCCGTATCCGATCGAAAATGTGACTCTTGTGCTGTACGGAAACATGGTGCAGCTCGGGCGCATGGAATCCGGCGAGACTAAAAATCTGTCAGATCATGAGCTGCTCCGTTATCCGCTTGGTGATTCCTATCTGGCTGCAGAGCATATCTCCGGAGAGGATGCCTACGCTTCGGCAGATATCCGCAACCGCAGCTATATGCTGGCGGTGGAGCGCTCCAATCTGACCCGGTTTTATCTGGATAACTACTTAAACGGCTACACGGCAGATGCCCGCGTCATTGCATTCAGTACGCAGAAGGAAGAAAGCCAGTTCTTAAAGAATCCGTCCGAGGAGACCTATGGCATTACCATGCTTACCCAGACGATTCCGGTCAATGCTTCCAGAGACCGTTCTATTTACCGTTCCGTGCTCATGAAGAAACCAAAGGTAATGGGCGGCAGCTACGATGCGGAGACCAACTCTATGGGCGGTGCAGAACCGCTGACGCTGGAGTATCAGTTTGGAACCGACATCGAGGTGGAGAGCCTGACATTTGAGAGCGTTTCGGAAGAATTTGCTGTAGCCGGAAACGGCCTGAGCCGTATTTTTACCGGAAGCATTTATTTCTATAACTACGCGACCGGCAATTTCGATAAAATGGAGCTGGAAGAAACTACGCTGGATGTAGAGCAGCTAAAGCCATATCTTTCACCGGGCAACACGCTGACAGTGCGTTACGCCTACAATGGAGGAGGATTTGATGCGATTCAGCTTCCGATGCCGATGGCAGCAGGGAGGGAACGCTGATGTTAAAAATTCAGGGATTACATAAAAAATATGGAAATTACCATGCCCTGGACGGACTGGACATGGAGATAAAGAACGGCGCCCTGTTTGGCTTTGTCGGACCAAACGGTGCCGGAAAGACGACCACCATCAAGATCATGACCGGTTTGTTAAAGCCGGATCAGGGCGTGGTGGAGCTGGATGGCAAAAATATGCTGACGGATACGCTGGATCTGCGCAGGCGGATTGGCTACGTGCCGGATCATTTTGGCCTGTATGACAACTTAAAAGTATCCGAATACATGGAATTTTTTGCAGCCTGCTACCATCTGGAGGGCTTTGCGGCACGGAAACGAGCCAGCAGCCTTTTAGAGCAGGTTGGGCTGGGAGAGCGCAAGGATGCGTTTGTGGACGGACTTTCCCGCGGCATGCAGCAGAGACTATGCCTGGCCAGGGCACTGATCCATGATCCGGAGTTTCTGATCATGGATGAGCCGACGGCCGGACTGGATCCGAGAACTCATCTGGAATTCAGGCAGATGGTCTGGGAGCTGCATGAGCAGGGCAAGACCATTCTGTTAAGCTCCCATAACCTGGCAGAGCTTTCTGAGCTCTGCACGGATATCGGCATCATTGATGCCGGGAAGATGGTGCTCTCCGGCAGTATGGATGAGATCATGGAGCGGATCTACACATCAAAGCAGATCATCATCAGTGTACAAGATCAGATGGAAAAGGCTCTGGCCTTTTTAAAGGAAAGTCCTATGGTGCGGACCATTTCCATCTGCGAGAAAGACATTATGGTGGGATTTATCGGCGATGAGCGCCGGGAGAGTGAACTGTTAAAGCAGATGATCGAGGCAGGCATTCCGGTACGCGGTTTCATGCGGGAGCCGGGCAGCCTGGAGTCTATCTTCATGCAGATCACAGATCATAATAAGGAAAAGGTGGTGCTGTCCTATGAAGACGAATCCGGTCTATAAGCGGGAGTGCATGGTGAGCGCCAGAAGCTTTAGACTGGCGCTGGTGCTGCTGGTTTTTAACGGGATCCTGGCGCTGGTGGCACTGTTAAACATGTATTCGGCGCTGGCCCAGGTACGGCTGACAGCAGAAGTGCAGTATACAGGCTTTCTGGATCTGTATATGTTTGTGGCGTCGCTGGAATTTCTGATGCTGATCCTGATCATGCCGGCACTGACGGCGGGAAGCATCAGCGGAGAACGGGAGCGTCAGACACTGGATCTGATGCTGACCACCTGCATGACACCGGCAGATATTGTGCTGGGTAAGCTGGAGGCAGCCTTGGGGACCATGTCCCTTATGGTGGTGTCCAGCCTGCCGATCCTGGCGATGGTGTTTGTGTACGGCGGTGTGGCGGCATCAGATCTGATTCTTCTGGTGTGCTGCTTTTTTGCGGCGGCGGTATTTATGGGAAGCATCGGTCTGTGCTGTTCTGCCCTGTTTCGCCGGACTACAGCGGCCACGGTAGCGGCTTACGCGGTAACGGCGGTGCTGACAGCAGGAACCTGCGGCATCAACTACCTGGTCACCTATATCAACCAGATGCGGATCGGGGAATATCTGGCATCGGCGGAAGCCGGAGGGGCATCCGGCGGATCCGGAAGCCTGCTTTATATGCTGCTGCTGAACCCCATTGCCACCTTCAGCCAGGTCATCGGACGGCTGACCGCCAGTAATCAGAGCTGGGCACAGGTGGGGACCTGGTTTGGCAATGAGGCAGACAATCCCCTTATCGGCCACTGGATGGGCGTGAGCATGGTGCTGCAGATGACGCTGGCCATTGTGCTTGTGCTGTGGACGGTACGGAGTGTGGAGCGGAGTAACGCGTGAGAAAAGAATGTTTTTATGTGTAATAGCTTGAATAATTTTTTTGATAGTGTTATATTATAGATAGGAATAAGAAAGGCATCACCGATAGACGGTTGCCCCAGCTTTATATTATGGTTGACTTAGAAAAGCCGCTCAAACTTTCGCAGGGTTCGGGGCGGCTATTTCTGTGTCTTATTATTATCTCGGCCAATTTTGTAGCCGAGGCTAAAACATGTAAAGCATAAGCTCAACAATGCTATCACATCTGCAATACTCATTGGCTAAGCCCTCCTTTCAAGAGATTCCCTGTTGGGGTCTATGTAATGGAGGGTCACAGTCCCTCCGAAGAGGGCAAACCGCCTACCGTGTAATGGTGACGCCTGATATTATAGTATCATATTTTTACAACATATTAAAGCAATTTTTCGCTTTTATATTACCTCTTTACATCAGATGAAATTTCCGGCACAGCCGCAGGATCCGCATGCCGAACGGCATATCCGGCAGCTCCTGTGCAGTTACCGTCCGGGTCAGCACGATCAGGAGGCCGTAGACAATCATAGCCACCGGAACACTGATGAGGAGCCCGATCTGGTAATAGCCGGTCACTTTATTGACCAGCGCATAAATCAGGAATGCGATCGCGCCCATGACAGCCGCGCAGATACAGGGAAGCAGGAAGGTGGTCCTTACCTCCTGGCGGTAATGCAGGGCTTTGCCGATAGCATGCCAGTTCAGCAGACACACTACCAGGGCAAAGGTCACATTGCCGATGACAAGGCCGTACACGCCCAGGTTTAAATACTTTAACATCACATACACCAGTACCGCGTGAATCACCAGGGAGATGGCGGAGTGGGTGACGGATTTTCTCATCAGGTCAATTCCCTGAAGCACCGCATTGGTAACGGTAGAGAGGGAGAAGAAGATGACGGCTGGTGCGCCCAGCATCAGCAGGTTTCTGGTCAGATCCCGGCTGTCGCGGAAGATGAGCCGCAGGACCGGAGAAGCCAGTGCCGCCATGCCAAAGGCACAGGGAATGGCGATCAGCATATTGAACTTGATGGTCAGGCGGATCTTGTACATGACATCGGTGTGGTTCTTCTGGGCGCGGGAGCGCACAATGCTTGGGATCATGGAAGTTCCAAGGGAAGAAGCCACTGCCACCGGTACATTGGAAAGCAGGCGGTACTTGCCGCCGTAGATGCCGAGCAGAGAGAGACGTTCTTTCTCAGTCAGACCTTTTCCACTCATCAGGAAGCCGAACATGGAGTTATCCACAGAACCGCTTAACTGATACACAAACTGGCTGAGGATGATAGGTGTCAGTGTCAGAAACAGTGCCGTGTATACATGATTCCAGCTTTCCAGGCGGTCGGCCTGGGGACGATGCAATGCCTTTGCATTTTGTCTGCGGTATAAAAACATCAGAAGAGCCAGGAACACGAAGGCAGCCAGTGCACCGGAAAGTGTACCCAGAGTACCGCCTGCAGCACCGTAAGCCGCCGGAGTTTCCTGGTTCGCGAACCAGTGCATGAAGGCGAAGGAGGCAGCCACACTGATGATGGCATTGACAACCTGCTCAATGACCTGGGAAATTGAGGTCGGCACCATGTTGCCAAGACCCTGGAAATAGCCGCGCACCACGCCCATAACGGAAAACACCAGAATGGTCGGTGCCATGACCTTTAACGGCAGGGCGCTGTTGGGGCTGTTGAAGATATGAACCGTGATCCAGTCTGCGCCAAATAGTAAAATCGTGGTCATCAGGCCCCCGGCCACAAGACCAAAGAGCAGTCCGGCCTGAAAGACCCGCTGCACATCCTGGTTTTTGCCGTGCACACGCCGTGCCGCGATCAGCTTGGAGATTGCCAGCGGCAGGCTGTAGGAGGACAGGATCAGTCCAATGTTGTAGATTTCGTATGCGGTGTTATAATAACCGATTCCCTCATCGCCGATGGCCCGGGTCATGGGAATCTTGTAGAGCAGTCCGATAAAACGGACAATGATACCGGCCGCGGCCAGAATACTTCCCTGGACCAGGAAGTTGCCGGAGTCGGATTTTTCCTTATTGTTACTCATACCTAAGCTTCTCCTTTTGTAATTGCGCCTGGACAAAACCACATCGTATATTGAAAGTTTTGCCGGAACAGTAACAGTATATCCCATTGGGGTTCTGAATGCAATGCACAAAAGAAACAGGAAGCAGCCCTGCGCATGGAAATGAAACTGGAGATATGCTATAATGAGCGATACGTGATTTATATTTTGTTTTACGAAAGGAATTGCTGCAATATATGAGAAATAATCAGGAATCTGTCTGGATGCTTCAGACCAAGCGGGCAGATTTTAACGCGATTGCCGCCCGGTTTCACATCAGCCCGGTAACGGCCCGTATCATAAGAAACCGCGATGTGGAGGGAGAAAAAGCCATTGACCGTTATTTAAACGGTACCCTGGACCAGCTTTATGATCCGCATCTCATGAAAGATATGGATAAGGCAGCGGCCCTGATCCTTGAAAAAATCCGGGCGGGTGTCCGTATCCGGATTGTCGGTGATTACGATATTGACGGAGTGTGTTCTACCTATCTTTTATACCGCGGCCTGACCCGTTGCGGTGCAGACGTGGACTACCAGATCCCGGAGCGCATCCGGGATGGCTATGGCATCAACGAATCCATCATCCGCAAGGCGAAGGAAGAAGGAATCGATACCATTGTCACCTGCGACAACGGCATTGCGGCCCTGGAGCAGGTGCATCTGGCCAAAGAACTGGGCATGACAGTCATTGTGACAGATCACCATGAGGTGGTACGGGATGAGGATGGCAGTCAGGTCCTGCCGGAAGCGGATGCGGTGATAAATCCCCACCGGGATGATTGCCTGTATCCGTTTGCCGGCATCTGCGGCGGTGTGGTGGCCTACAAGCTGGTACAGGTGCTCTACGAAAAGAACGGAATTCCGGAGCAGGAATGGAAAGATATGCTGGAGTTTGCGGCCATTGCCACCGTGGGTGATGTCATGAAGCTGCAGGACGAAAACCGCATCATCGTGCGCTGGGGATTAAAGCAGATCCCGCACACAGCCAGTGCCGGACTGCGTGCCCTGGTAGAAGCCTGCGGGCTGGACATCTATGACCTGACGGCCTACCATATCGGATTTGTGATCGGGCCGTGCCTGAATGCCAGCGGACGATTAAAGACTGCGCAGCTGGCGCTGGAGCTTCTGCTCTGTGAGGAATCGAATGTCAGCGGAAGTATGAGCGGGCTTTTGGAGAAGCGTCCGGGTTCGGAAATGCAGTGCAGATCCCGTGCTGAAGAAATGGCCGTAGAGTTAAAACTCCTCAACGAGGAACGCAAGGATATGACCCAGTCCGGCATGGAGCAGGCCTTTGAGCAGGTGGATGCTGAGCTTGCGGACGATGATGTGCTGGTGGTTTATCTGCCGGACTGTCATGAGTCTCTGGCCGGGATCATTGCCGGGCGGGTGCGGGAGGCCTACAACAAGCCCTCCTTTGTACTGACAAGGGGTGAGGACTGTGTGAAGGGCTCCGGGCGCTCTATAGAGAGCTACCATATGTATCAGGCCCTGTGCGGCGTGCAGGATCTGCTCCTGAAATTTGGCGGCCATCCCATGGCAGCCGGCTTTTCTTTAAAGGAAGAGAATAT
>OKRR01000318.1_pt1 | contig 55929 bp, 71 predicted proteins | sample 1601211 | NCBI WGS metagenome assembly OKRR01 (sample SAMEA3541525, study PRJEB24748) | human gut metagenome | biome: human gut; feature: human-associated habitat; material: faeces | place: China | collected 2012
CCTGAATTGAAACAAAAAATAACAGAAATAATAAATGGAAATGAGGATAAAAAAGTATATGAGATAAATAGATTATCTGTATGTTTTGGTAAAAAGATAAAACATGGAGGTTGGGGAACATCTTATGCTGTAAGGCTTTTTTTAAAAACAGCAGGAAGATTTAATGATAATACAGTACATGAAAGTTTTGTAACACAGGAAGAAATATTCAAAATAAAAGAGAATATATACCATCATAGTTATCTGACTTTGGAAGATTATTTTTCAAAATTTAATCGTTATACTACTGAAGGAGCCTTAGAATATTATAAAAAAGGGAAAAAAGCCAGTATTGGTCAAGTAGTTTTTAATCCAATGTATAAATTCATAAGAATGTATATTATAAGACTGGGATTTTTAGATGGAATAGAAGGATTTCTTCTGGCAAGTACAAGTTCTATGTACTCAATGGTAAAATATTTTAAACTTAGAGAAATATATAAGAATGGAAGTTATAGAAGCAAGAAAAACTGATAGAGGGAGCTGACAATGGATATAAAAAGAATAATTGTTTCCAGAACTGACAAAATAGGGGATTTAATATTGTCTATTCCTAGTTTCTTTATGATAAAAAAAATGTATCCTAATGCAGAACTGGTAGTTTTGGTAAGAAAATATAATTATGAGATTGTAAAGAATCTTCCTTATATAGATAGAATTATGAAAATAGATGAATATTCTCAAAGTGATCTTATAGAAAAAATAGCATATTTTAAAGCAGATGTATTTATTGCTTTATATAATGATTCTTTTGTAGCAAAACTGGCAAGGGCAAGTAAAGCTAAAATAAAGATAGGACCTATATCTAAACTTTCTTCTATTTTCACTTATAACAAAGGAGTATGGCAGAAGAGGTCAAAATCTATAAAAAATGAGGGGAAATATAATCTAGATCTTGTAAGAAAATTAAATAAAGAGCTTTATCAAAAAGTGTATGAGTTGAATACAAAGTTGTATTATGAAGAGAAACACAGAAATGCAGCAGAGCTGTTCTTTAAAATGAATGATATAAAAGGACAGGCTTTGGTAATAAATCCATTTATTGGAGGATCTGCTAAAAATATAAAAGATGAAGAATATGCAAATCTTATTATGAATTTTAAAAGGAGAAATCCTGAAGTAGCTGTAATAATCACATGTCATATTTCTGAAGAGGAGAGAGGAGAAAATCTTGTAAAAAATTCTTTAGAAAAAGGAGTATATTTATATGCTAATGGAGGAGAACTTTTAAATATAGCAGCAATAATAGATAGAGCAGATGTATATCTTGGTGCTTCAACAGGTCCTACTCATATAGCTGGAGCATTGAAGAAAAGAATAGTTGCTATTTATCCAGCTAAGAAAACACAGAGTCCAATAAGGTGGGGAATTTTAGGAAATGATAAAGTATTTTATCTAATACCAGATAAAAATAATCCTACTGAAAACTATAATAATCCATACTTTGATAAATATGATAAAAATATGGAACTTGAGCTTATACTTGCTTTGGAAAGAGCTTTAAAGCTTGAGGAAGGTGGTAAAAATTAGAATATTAATAATACATACAGCTTTTATAGGAGATATAGTCCTCTCTACACCATTGATAAAAAAGCTGAAGGAAGTATATCCTAACAGTGATATAACTTACGTTACAACACCAGCAGGAGCTTCTATATTGAGAAATAATCCTAATATAAGTGAGATAATTGAATATGATAAAAGAGGAAAGCATAAAGGACTGAAGGGTATATATCAGCTGGGAAAAAGGTTGAAGTATGAAAATTTTAATTTAGTAATAACCCCTCATAGGTATATAAGAAGTTCTATTTTGTCATGGTTAACAGGTTCACCTGTGAGAAAAGGATATAGAAATGCAACAGCTTCTTTTCTCTATACTGAAAAAATATCTTATGACAGAAATAAGCATGAAGTAGAAAAATTATTATCTTTTGTTTCTGGAAAAGAAGAAAAAAGATATGAAATAGAATTATATCCAAATGAACAAGATGTAAAAAAAGTTGATGAAATGTTAAAGGAGTATAAAGGTAAAAAACTTATTCTTCTGGCTCCTGGAAGTAAATGGTTTACAAAAAAGTGGCCTCTTGAATATTTTAATGAAGTAATAGGACAAATAATGAATAGAGAAGATATTATAACAGGAATAATAGGAGGAACTGATGAACTGGCTTTAAATATTGTTTCTGGGGGTAATGTAGTTGATTTTAGAGGAAAAACTACTCTTTTAGAGCTTGCAGAACTTATAAAAAGATCAGAATTGATTGTAACAAATGATTCATCTCCAATACATATAGCTTCAGCATGGAAAAACGTAAGAATACTTGCAATATTTGGACCTACAGTGAAAGAATTAGGTTTTTTTCCATGGTCTGAAAATAGTAAAGTATTTCAGATAGAAGGTCTAGCTTGTAGACCGTGTTCACTTCATGGAGGAGATAAATGTCCTCAAAAACATTTTAAATGTATGTTGGATATCAAACCTAAAATTATATTAGATGAAATAATAAAAACTATAGAGAGAGCTTGATTTTATGAATAAAGAAAAATTGAAAAATATTTTTTTATATTATAAAGAAAAAAAAGACAGGAAACTGTATGAAAAAATTGAAAGTAAAGAATATAAAATTATAAAAATATTAAAAAATGACCAACGAAGTTATGTAGCTTTAATAAATATTGAAGGAGAAAATCTTATATATAAACAGCCTATTGAAAAAAATAGCAGAAAGTGGCAGAGATTTCTTTCTATATTTAGAGGAAGTGAGAGTAGAAGGGAATTTCAAAATATAGAAAAAATAAATGAAGTGGGATTAAATGGAGCCACTCCTCATCTGGCTGTAGAAAAAAAGAAAGGTTTGTTTGTTGTAGACTCATATCTTATTTATTCATATATTGATGGAAGAGAAAGCAGTTTTAAAGATATAGAGATAATAAGTCAGGAATTGAAAAAAATTCATGATTTAGGGTTTCTTCATGGAGATTCTCATTTAAATAATTTTTTAATAAAAGATAATAAAGTCTATCTTATAGATACAAAATTAGAAAAGAATAAATATGGAAATTTTGGGAAGAGTTTTGAATTTATGTATCTTGACGAAAGTTGTCCAGAAGAAATAGATTTTGATAAGGATAGTATCTATTTTAAGGGAGCAAGAATGTTGAGAGGATATCTAACATTACTTTCAAAGATCAAGATAAAATTAAAGAATATTAGGAGAAGGAAAAAGTGAAGATATTGGTTATCAGGCTTAGCTCAATAGGAGATATTATATTGACTACCCCTGTATTGAAAGCATTCAAAGAAAAATATCCAGAAGCAGTAATAGATTTTTTAGTTCTGGACAAATTTAAGGATTCTATAGAAGGAGTTCCATTTGTTGATAACATAATTCTGTTTAATAAGGAAAAAAATGATGGACTTCATAATATGGAGAAATTTGCAAAAGAGTTGAAAAAAAATGGGTATGATTATATATTTGATCTTCACTCTAAAATAAGATCAAAAGTTATTTCAAAAAATATTGGAGTAAAGACTTTCACTTATAGAAAGAGAAGCTGGTGGAAAACTCTTCTTGTAAAAATGAAATTGATAAAATATAAGGTTGATGATACAATAGTTAAAAATTATTTTGGTGCATTTAAAGATTTTGGATTGGAATATAAAGGTGAAGATATATATTTTGCTTTTTCTGAAAAGGATAAGGTATCCAAGGAATATGAAGGACTTCCTGTAATGGCACCAGGAGCTTCAAAAAATACTAAAAAATGGACAAAAGAGGGATTTGGAGAATTAGCAAATCTGATTTATAAAAAATATGGGAAAAATACTATTCTGATTGGTGGAAAAGAAGATATTGAACTTTGTAATGAAATAGATAAAATAAGTGGAGGTCATACAGTAAATATGGCTGGAAAACTTTCTCTTAAACAGAGTGGAGCACTTTTATCAAAAGCTTTATTCCTTGTTACGAATGATTCAGGCCCTTTTCATATAGCAAGAGGGGTGAAATGTAAAACATTTGTAATATTTGGACCTACAAGTTCAGAAATGTTTGATCTTGATAGAAATACTGTATTGATAGATAAAAATGTAAAATGTTCTCCTTGTAGCCTGCATGGAGATAAGGAATGCCCTAAAGGGCATTTTGACTGTATGAAGCTAATAACAGGAAAAGAAGTTTTTAATATAATAGAGAGCAGTGTAAAAATATAAAGGAAGTGGTGAATCAGAGATGGCAAAAGCAAAGAACACAGAAAAGAATCGTGAAGTCAGCGAAAAAGAAAAAGCATTAGAATTGGCAATGAAACAGATAAAGAAAGATTTTGGTGAAGGATCTATAATGAAACTTGGAGATAATCAGGAAATGAATGTAGAGGTCATCTCAACTGGAAGTATAAATCTTGATGCTGCATTAGGTCTAGGTGGAGTGCCAAGAGGAAGAATTGTTGAAATATATGGAGCTGAAAGTTCAGGGAAAACAACAATAGCTCTTCATATAGCTGCAGAAGCACAAAAAACAGGGGGAATAGTAGCATTTATAGATGCTGAACATGCTTTAGATCCTGTATATGCAAAAGCTTTAGGAGTAGATGTAGATGAACTGTTGATATCTCAGCCAGACTATGGAGAACAAGCCTTAGAAATAGCAGATATGCTTGTGAGATCGGGAGCTGTTGACCTTATAGTAGTGGATTCTGTAGCTGCCCTTGTACCAAAAGTAGAAATAGATGGAGAAATGGGAGATCAACAGATGGGACTTCAAGCAAGACTGATGTCAAAAGCTTTAAGAAAACTCACTGCAACATTGAATAAATCAAAAACTACAATGGTATTTATCAATCAAATAAGGGATAAAATTGGTGGATTTGGATTTGGACCTCAAACTACAACTACTGGAGGAAAAGCTTTAAAGTTTTATTCGTCAGTAAGAATGGAAGTAAAAAGAATTGGTTCGGTAAAGCAGGGTGATGAAGTAATAGGGAATGAAACTGTTGTAAAAGTCACTAAAAATAAAATAGCACCACCTTTTAAAGAAGCTGCATTCCAAATAATGTATGGAAAAGGAATTTCAAGAGTAGGGGAAATACTTGATATGGCTATAGAAAAAGATATAGTTGCAAAATCAGGAGCTTGGTTTAGTTTTGGAGATATTAGATTGGGACAGGGTAAAGAGAATGTAAAAGTAAGACTTGAAACAGAAATAGAACTTTTGGCTAAAATAGAGGAAGAAGTAAAAAAAGCTGTGAAACCAACTAAAAAAGAAGAAAAAGAAACTGAGAAATCAGAGAGCAAAGAGGGAGTATTAAGCTTTGAAGAAGTTTAATTTGAAAGGAAATAAAGTATATTTTAGTGAAATATTCTATATTGATTTAAATAAGGCAACTATTATAGAATTTGGTTTAAAAGATAAAGAATGTCTAACAGATGAGGAATATGAACATCTTATTAAGCTGAGAGCTTTAAGTATGGGATATTTCCTTTTATCAAAGCAAGACTATTCAATTAAAGAATTAAAAACTAAACTATTGCTAAAATACAAAGAAAAGCATATAATAGATGAAATTATAGAAGAATTTAGGGAAAAAAATTATTTAGATGATTATGAATATGGAAGAGGTTATGTGAGAAATCATAATTATGGAAAGAAAAAGATGGAATTTATGCTTTTTCAAAAAGGAATTTCTCAAGATATAATAAAGAAGGTCATAGGGGAAAACTCTGAAAATGAAATGGAAGAGATAAAAAAATTATGGATCAAACTTGGGGATAAAGAAAAAGAAAAAAAGATACTTTCTTTAATGAGAAAGGGCTTTGAATATCAAGACATAAAAAAAGCAGTGTCAGAGCTGAAGTAATGTGGAGGATAAAATGTTAGGTTTGATTTTAGCTTCATCAACAGGATTCTTTTTGTTTATATTTATAAGTATATTTTACCTTCCAAAGATTCATTTTTTAAGTGAAAGAAAAGGTGTAGAATACTCAAGAAGAAAATTAAAATGGCTTTCAAGAATGGTATTAAGAAGCTTGAATGTAAAATTAAGAGTGAAATATAAAAATAGAAAAGCAATAAATTCTTTAGATAAAACTAAGGGAATAATTTTTGTATGTAACCATCAAAGTAATTTAGATATACCAGCAATAGTAACAGCTTTACATATGGATGTAGGATTTGTAGCAAAGCATGAGATGAAGTCTTGGCCTTTTTTTGGAACATGGATGAAAAAGAGTAATTGTATTTTTCTTAATAGAGAAAATCCAAGAGAAGGAATAAAAGATATGAAAAAAGCTGTAGAACTTATAAAAAAGGGCTATCCTACAGTTATTTTTCCTGAAGGAGAAAGAACTATTGATGGGAATATATTAAGCTTTAAAAAAGGAAGTTTTAAACTTGCAACAGAAACTAATGGAATAATAGTTCCACTTACATTGAAAGGAACTTATAATATTCAAAAAAGAGGGACGCTTAAAATGAATAGAGGACAACTTGTAACTTTAGTAGTGGATGAGCCAATTTTTATAGAAGATATTCCTAAAGAAGAATTAAAAAACTTAAACACTAAAGTGAGAGATATTATCGTTAGAAATTTTGAAGCTGTATAGATAATTTTATAATAAAATTTACATAAAAAACCTATATTTTTATTGACAAGAGGATTCTAAAATGTTAATATGATATCAGTTATATGACTGACGGAACGTGGAATTAACCACATGAAGTATAACGATGATAATGCCGACCGTCTGGGCAAATAAGCCTAGATTGTCGGTTTTTTTATACATTTTTTTTGAAAGATCAATAAAGATATCCAATATAATTGTTGACTTAATTTATAAGGAATGTTAAAATAAAATCATATTAAGATAATCAATGGGAAGTATAAATATTTTAAACAGTTAGTAAAACTGATATCATTCAGTTTTTAAATATTAAGTTTTTATTTTATGAGGAGGTATCATAATGAAATATTGGAATGGTTTTAAAGGAGACCTTTGGCAGAGAGAGATTAATGTAAGAGATTTTATCCAATGTAACTATACACCCTATGAAGGAGATGAATCTTTCTTAGTTAAATCCACTGAAAATACCAAGAAAGTATGGGATAAACTTACTGAAATGTTTAAAGAGGAAAGAGCAAAAGGTATTTACGATGCTGAAACTAAAAAACCTCAAGCTATTGATGCTTATGGACCTGGATATATAGAAAAAGATTCTGAAGTTATTGTTGGACTTCAAACTGATGCTCCTCTAAAAAGAGGTATTTATCCAAAGGGTGGACTTAGAATGGTAAAGAATTCTTTGGAAGCTTTTGGATATAAAATTGATCCAATGACAGAAGAAATATTTACTAAATATAGAAAAACTCACAATGAAGGAGTTTTCTCAGCATATACTGATGAAATGAAAGCAGCAAGAAAATCTGGAATAATAACTGGACTTCCTGATGCTTATGGAAGAGGAAGAATAATAGGAGATTACAGAAGAGTAGCTCTTTATGGAATAGATAGATTAATAGAAGATAAAAAAAATCAAATGAAATTGTTAGAAATTCCTGAGATGGATGATGAAACAATTAGAAGAAGAGAAGAAATTCATGAGCAGATACAAGCTTTAAAAAGCTTTGTAAAAATGTGTGCTTCTTATGGTTTTGATGTTTCAAGACCAGCAGAAAATGCCAAAGAAGCTGTACAATTTGTATATTTTGGATATCTTGCAGCAACTAAAGATCAAGATGGAGCAGCTATGTCATTAGGAAGAACTTCAACTTTTCTTGATGTTTATATTCAAAGAGATTTAGAAGCTGGACTTATAACAGAGGAAGAAGCTCAGGAACTTATAGATCAATTTATAATTAAATTGAGAATAATCAGATTCTTAAGAACTCCTGAATATGATGCACTATTTTCAGGGGATCCTACATGGACAACTGAGTCACTAGGAGGGCAGGGAGTAGATGGAAGAACTCTTGTAACTAAAACATCTTTCAGATATCTTCATACTCTATATAATTTAGGACCAGCTCCAGAACCAAATTTAACTGTTCTTTGGTCAGTAAATTCTCCAGAAAATTGGAAAAAATATTGTGCAAAAGTTTCGATAGATACATCTTCTATTCAATATGAAAATGATGATTTGATGAGACCTGAGTTTGGAGATGACTATGGAATAGCATGTTGTGTATCACCTATGAAAATAGGAAAAGGAATGCAGTTCTTTGGAGCTAGAGCAAATCTTGCAAAAACTCTTCTATATGCATTAAATGGAGGAAGAGATGAGAAAAGTGGAGCCCAAGTAGCACCTAAGTTTGCACCTGTAACTGGTGATTATTTAGAGTTTAATGAAGTAATGGAAAAATTTGAACAAATGATGAAATGGCTTGCAGGAGTGTATGTAAATGCTTTAAAAATAATTCATTATATGCATGACAAATATGCTTACGAAGCTTTTGAAATGGGACTTCATGATCTTGATATTGAAAGAACTCAGGCTACTGGAATAGCAGGACTTTCAATAGTAGCTGATTCACTTGCAGCTATCAGAGATACAAAAGTAAAAGTGATAAGAAATGAAGAAGGATTAATTGTAGATTTTGAAAGAGAAGGAAATTATGTTCCTTATGGAAATAATGAAGATTCTACAGATGAACTTGCTGTAAAAGTTACTGAAAAATTCATGGATTATCTGAGAACTCATGAAACTTACAGACATTCAAGAGCAACTCAATCTATCCTTACTATAACTTCAAATGTTGTATATGGTAAAAAAACAGGAAATACTCCTGATGGTAGAAGAGCAGGAACTCCATTTGCACCAGGAGCAAATCCAATGAATGGAAGAGATACTAGAGGAGCAATAGCTTCACTTGCATCAGTTGCAAAACTTCCATTCCATCATTCAAATGATGGAATATCATATACATTTGCAATAGCTCCAGGAGCATTAGGAAAGACTAGAGAAGACAGAGTTGATAATCTTGTTTCTATGATGGACGGTTATTTTACTCCAGAGGGAGGACAACATCTTAATGTCAATGTTTTTGACAGAGAATTGCTAGAAGATGCAATGGAAAACCCTGAAAAATATCCACAACTTACAATAAGAGTATCTGGTTATGCAGTAAACTTTGTAAGATTGACAAGAGAGCAGCAGTTGGATGTACTTTCAAGAACAATTAATGGAAGAATGTAATTTGAAATAATATAAAATAAATTAAAGAGACTGATTCAAACTTGGGAAGAGACTTTCAATTTTGGATCAGTCTTTTCTTTAAATATGTGATATACTGGAATAAAAGTTTAAAACAGACAAAGGTGATATAATGAAAGAACTGAGAAGAAAAAGAATGGTAATTACGGATAAAAATGACTGTATGGAGGTGATAAAAAATAAAAAGGAGAATAAATAAAAATGAGAATAAAGGAAAATAAAGTAATGCCAGACCCAGATGATATTTTTCCATGCGAATATAAAAATATATGCTATATCAAAAATGTGGTCAAGGCACCTAATATAGAGATTGGAGATTATACATACTATTCTGATGAGAAAGATCCAATAAATTTTGAAAAGAATAATATACTTTTTAATTACCCAGAGTTTGGAGATAGATTAATCATTGGAAAGTTTTGTTCTATAGCTCAAGGAACAAAAATAATTATGGGATCAGCTAATCACAGAATAACAAGTATAAGCACATATCCTTTTAGTGTATTTGGAGGACTATGGAAAGAGAAGACACCTTCCCATCTGTCGCAGCTGCCATTTAAAGGAGATACTGTAATAGGGAATGATGTATGGTTGGGAAAAGAATGTATTATTATGCCAGGAGTAAAAATTGGAGATGGAGCAATAATTGCTGCTTATTCAGTAGTTACAAGAAATGTAGAGCCTTATACAATAGTAGGAGGAAATCCTATAAGATTAATAAGAAAGAGATTTGATAATGAATTTATTGAGATATTGCTTGAATTAAAATGGTGGGATTTTGATAAAGAAAAACTATTAAAATTTCTTCCTGTATTATGCAATGAAGATATAGAGAAAATGAAGTTGAAGTTAAAAAGAGAAAGGAAATAATCAAATATTTCTTAAAGGAGATGAGAATATGAGCAGGATTGGAAATATACATTCATATGAAAGTTTTGGAACTGTAGACGGACCTGGGATAAGATTTGTACTTTTTCTTCAGGGATGTCCATTAAGATGTAAATTCTGTCATAATCCTGATACATGGAATATGTCAGAGGAAAAAATAAAAGAAGAAGCTACAGAAACTTTTGAGAAAGTAAAAAAATATAAAGGATATTTTGGAAAAAAAGGAGGACTTACTGTAACAGGAGGAGAACCTCTCCTTCAAGCTGATTTTATTCTTGAGCTTTTTAAACTTTGTAAGGAAGATGGAATAAATACAGTGGTAGATACTTCTGGATATATTTTTAATGAAAAAGTAAAAGATGTATTAGAATATACAGATCTTATACTTTTAGATATAAAAGCTATTGATGAAAAAGTATATAAAGAACTTACAGGAGTGGAACTTGAAAATACTCTGAAATTTGCTCAATATTTGAAAGAAAAAGGGAAAAGAGTTTGGATAAGACATGTAATAGTTCCTGGAATTACAGATAATGATGAACTTTTGAATAGATTAGCAGAGTATATATCTACTTTAGACAATGTAGAAAAAGTTGAATTGCTACCATATCACAGACTTGGAGAATTTAAATATAAAGAATTAGGAATGAAATATGCTCTGGAAGGAATAGAAGAACTTTCTAAAGAAAGACTTGAGAATGCTGTTACTATATTTCAAAAATATAATTTGAAAGTTAATTAGGAAAAAACTGCTTTTTTCTTATAAAAGAAAAACTAATTTTGTTAATCTTTATTAATTGTTTTAAAGTTCTTTAAAATTTGAATTTTGAAAATTGGTATTTTTTAAATTATTATATGTTTTTACTCATAGCTAACAAACAGCTAACAAATATACATCCATTATTTTGTTATTTAATGGATGTATATTTTGTAATTTTATATGATTTTGTCAACTGCTTTTTTTAGCTCTTCAATATCTTTGTGAGTATAAATTTTTTCTGTTGTTTCAAAATTACTATGCCCTATGATGCTTTTTATAGATGTAGGGTTAGCATCAGCATTATTTAGTAGAGTGGCAAAGGTATGCCTGCAATCATGAATAGTGTGTGAGAATCCAAGGCTTTCCATTAAACCAGAAAAATTAATTTTTCTCCAATTACTATAACTAATTTTTTTATTGTATACAGATTGGAATAAGTATGTTTTATTTGGGGAAACATTTTTAATAATTAAAGGTAATATTTTATAGTTAAAAGGGATTAATCTATTTTTTCCAGCTTCGGTTTTTGAACCTGTTCTACAGTATCTCTCTTCTAAGTTAATATCCTCTATTTTTAAGTTTAACAGTTCCCCTATCCTTAATCCAGTGTAAATCATAATTAAAATCATATCAACTTCTTGCGTTCCAGATAGTTCCCACAATTTAGCAATCTCATCAGATGTAAAAATTTTTCTTTTAATAACCTTTTCATTCTTTTTATTAATGTCTATAAGTGTGCCATAATTTTTTTCTACCAATTCTCTTTTGAGTGCAAAATCAAAGATTTGCATACATAAAGATTTTCTTCCTTTAATTGTTCCATATGATGAATTATCTAAATCAAAAAGTTCTTGAAGCATGCCAAGTTTTATTTCTTTGATAGGAATCTTATATAAAGGTTCAAAGTACTTGAAGAGATGTTCTTTATTTTCAAGAGTAACTTTTTGTAATTTATCCTTCTTGGAATCTAATAATTTTTTAAATACTTCATAAAAGGTTATTTTAGCAGCTGTTAGGTCATATGGATTTCTGTTATATTCTGCCAAAGCTATTTTAGCTTCTTTACTATTTTCATAATATCCTAATATAACTCTTTTTTGTTTCCCTCCTTTTAAACTTACTGTTTTAACTGCAACATAAGGTCTTCTTCGGTTTCCAGACAGCTTATATACACTGCCATATCCATTTGCATTGCGCATAAAAAAATCACTCCTTTTTGTTATTTTTGAGTATAGTAAAATAACCAAAGTCGTGATATAATACAAATACCTAATATGTATTGCATGACTTCAGTTATGCATATGTTCAACAGTCCTTGTTACCAGCAAGGGCTGTTTTTTTGTTTATTTAAAAATTATTAAGTATGTTATAAATAGTGAGAAAATAATTCCTCCAACTTTTAACATAACAGGGATTAGTTTTGAATTGATTCTAATATTTCTACTTGAGGTGGCTATAAACTCTTCAATAGCATCATCAGTTAATAATTCTCCTGAGACTATTTTATCTACTGTTTTTGATAAAATGAAAGTTTTAGTGCTTTCTGGTAATTCTTTTGATATTAAATTCTTGAAATTATCTTGGTAGATATATTCAATCACTTTATCCCTGTCAATTTCAAAATCGTCATATTCTTCAGGATCTGTCACTTTATGTTTTGTAGAATTTCCCATTTTTAAAGGATCAATTGTTGTCTTATTATAAATTTTATTATAAAGTGCCTTCTTTGGATCAGTTATAATTCCTATTCCTTTTTTACCATATGTTGGATTTATGGCACTTTTTACTTTTCTTTTGACTGCACCTGTTGTTTTAGCTTTTAATTTTTTTCTATGTTTGGAGTTCTAAAACCAAATTTCATTATCGAATCCACCTTTCTATTTAGGTAAATGTTCTAGGGCATAATCTGCTTCTTCTTTTGTAAAATTTTCCCCATATTCAGATATTAGTTGGTCATAAATAGCTTTTCTTGACATATTCATTTGTGATTGATACATTTTAGCTTTATTTAAAGCGTTTTCTTTCCAATTAGCTTTTACTCTCTCAACTGCATAATCTGCAGCTTCTTCTGTAAATTGTTCCCCAAATTCAGAAATCAATTGATCATGAATAGCTTTTTTAGACATATGCATTTGATTTGCATACAGAGTTGCTTTTCCTAAAGCAGCTACATATTCAGCAGGTGTTGCATCTTTTCCAAACATTGTACTTGATGCTCCTATAGCAATAATTATTGCTATAATTCCAGTTAAGATTTTCTTTTTCATATTTCTTTCCTCCTCTAGTTTATTTTTTTATAGTAAATCTTTTTAGAATTACTTTAATCACTTTAAAAAATGATCCTATTTCTATCTAAAGTTCTTTGAATAAATCTTTCCAATTCTTTTTTTATGTCTTCATCTAAATCTTCAATATTATCTATATCAAAGTAATCTTTTTCGTCCTCTAAGAGTAAATAAGCAGCAAAAGTATTTGCCCTTATTTCATATATATCTGTGTTATTGAAAGTATAATCTTTAAAAAAATTTACTTCTTCTCCATTATCTTCAATAGCATGCCATAGTTCATGAGCAAGGGTAAAAATTTTTGAGAATCCAGTTAAATTGCTATTTAATATAATATTTTTTACCCCAAAACTGTTAATATACATTCCTTTTATTGCCATATTGGAATATGTAACATGAATACCTAGATATTGGCATATTATAAAAGGATTTGCTGTTTCATATTCATTTTTTAGTTGATCAATTACTTCAAGAATTTTTCTTACCATTCTCATCACTCTCTTTTGAACGTTTAATCAATAGCGATCTGATAAAAATTTTTTTTAAAGTTTGTTCTAATTCTATTCTATTTTCTTCTGGAATCTCTTTTCCATTGAACATTAAGGCACTGTTGATTGACATTACTTTTTCAAATTCAGTAAGTTCTTCAGGAGTTAATTTATATTTTTCTATAATATCATCTTCCATTTCTTTCTGAGTTTGATTTTCCCATCCCATTAAGTAAGCGGGAGTACACTTTAAAACTTTAGCTAATGGAGTTATTTTATCAATCCCCATATTTTTAACATCTTTTGATTCATATCTTGATATTAAACTTTCAGAAACTCCTAATTGTTCTGCAACTTGTTTTAAAGTTAACCCTAATTCTTTTCTTCTTTTTTTTATAATTTCATTAATTTCCATAAATACCCTTTCTTGATTAATTTATATTTTCAATATAAGTATAACTTTTTTCTTGATTAAAATCAAGAGTTTTTCTTAAAAAAACAAAAATAAATTGAGAATACTCAAAAAAATGATTGACAGCTTTTTATTATTGTGATAATATCAAATTAACTTGAGGATATTCAAGAAAAGAAAGGAGGTTTTTTTATGATAAATATTTTAAAATTAAAAGGAAGATTAAAAGAAAAAAATTTAACTCAAGAAAAAATGGCTAATTTAATGAAAATTCATCCTTCTACCTTAAATAAGAAGTTGAATAATGAGACTGGGGAGTATCTAACAATTGATGAAGTAAATCAAATAAAAAAGATTTTAGATATCCCATTAAGTGAAGTAAACTTATATTTTTTTATTTAATTACTTGAGTAAACTCAAGAAAAGTATTGGAAATAAAGTGAGGTGAACTAAGATGGAAAAAGAATTCAAAGGGATAACTTTAAAAATAGATACTCATTCTTTGCATGATACTATTGAAAAATTAAACGAACTGAATGAAGCATTAAAAAAAGCCAAATCACTTATAGATGAATTGGCTAAAAATAAAATATTCCTTGAACTAAAAGTTAACGACCTTTTACCGGTGGATTTGCAAGATAAATTTCTTTAACAATTGCGTCTATTAAAAACTTTAAATAAGTTTTTACTTGTGATATTTCAAAGTCATATTTAGCAATATAGTGAGTTTTATCATTTCCAAAAGCACGAACTACATCAGCTGATATAGAAATTTCTTTTTCTTCAAAAAGAGATATAACATCATATAGTTTCATCTTAGATATTTTGTTTTCATCTTCTTTTCTGACTCTAATTAAGAAGTCTTTTAAAAGAAATTCTATAGAAGTTCTATATCCAATGCAAGCAAGTTCAAAATTTCCAAGATCTTCTGCTGCTTTAGACTGATTGAAAATTTTTATAAAGTTTGGTGATACTTCTTGCAAACTTTTATTAAAAATCTGTGGTTTTATACTGGGATAAGTGAAGATGTGTTTGGTTCTACGATTGAGCTGATCAAAAATATAAAATGATGAAAAAAGTCTTTGGCAACAAGAGGATTTAAAAATCAAGGCGAAAATGATCAAACCATCTTTATCAGAAAAATTTTGTAAATCATTAATTTTTACAGGGTCATTGTAGACGCCACAATGTGGACAACAATTTTCAACTTCAAATTCAAAATCTAATAATGAATTTTTTAATTTTATTTTTTTATTAATCATATGTAATCACCTCATAGAGTTTTATTTTCATTATAACATAAAAGGAGGAAATCAAGTGACATTAAAAGAGAAAATGTTTGAATATTTAAGAGAAAATCCAAAAGCATCATATAAAGAACTAGAGGAAAATGCTGGAATTCCTTATGGGATAGCTAAAACTTATATGCACAGAGCAAAACAGAAAGGAGAATTAAAAGAATTGCAGGATGGAAGTATTGAAGTTGTAAAAGAGCCACCAATAGAAAAAAGCTCATATAAAAAAGAAATCATAACAGAAATGATAGATATTTATATGGAGGATTTTAGGGCTGTCAGTCCTAGTGAAAGAGTAGATATAGGTAAAAGAATAACAATGTTACTAGAAAAACTTTAGAAAGGAGTGCGTGATGACAACTATAAAAAGATTGATGGCTTCATATTTGATTAATATTGTGGAACAAATGGGGCTTCAAAATAGATGTTGTAACCCAGGAGAAACTTGGGATTATGTTAAAAGAGTTTTAAGAGTAGAACCTGATCCAAAAGTTTTTTGGGAATATATTGGAAATATAGTTTCTGAGATACAAAAATTTGTTAAATAAGGAGGTAACCATGGGTAGAGGTAAGAGTGAAGCAAAGAAAAGGGCGAAAAAGATAAGAGAAAAAAATCAAGCTAACTTATTGAGGATGAAAGAATTAGGCACCCAGTTAAAAGAAAAAGAATCACTACAGAAATTATTACTGGAGAAAAAAGTACCTAGGCAAAATATAGTTTAGGAGGTGTGACAAATGGAAAATAAAAGTATGAGTGTGGATGAATTTGCATGTGATATGGGCTTAACTGTTCTGATGGCAAGAGAAGCAATAAAAGAAGGTAAATTTGAATATTTTGCTTGGGCTATCGGAATGAAAGAAGGGAAGGCAAGAACCAAGATCTATATCAACCGAGAAAGATACGAGTTGTGGAAAAAAGGGCATGATTTGGAATTAATTAAAAAAGCACTTGCTGAATGGTCAGATTCAACAAGTGCAAAAGATTGAAGAAAATCACATTACTTGAATTATAGCATAAGGAGGCTATGATGACAATTAAAAAATTTATGAAAAGAAATATAAAGATGTTATATGTGTTAGGGAGTGTAACAACATTAGTTGGAATAAAGACAGCGTATGAGTGGAGAGGTTATCTAGCTTTTGGGGGAGAAATACTTATTCCATTGATACCAGTGATGATACATATATGGATAGTGATGGAGGAGTAAATGGAAAAAGTAAAGATTACTAAGATTTGTCAGTGTTGTGATAGGAGTTTTGATTTCTTTTTAACAGTAGAACAGATAAATAAACTATATGATGGAAAGTTATGTATACAGCAGATTTTATCAGACCTGTCTCCTGGAGATAGAGAACTATTTATAAGCGGTATTTGTGGGGAATGCTTTGATAAAATATTTTTAGATAGTGGGGAGGAATAAAAATGGAAAAATTGAGTTTATATGGAATAACAGCAGAAATGCAGGCTTTAGAAGATTTATGGGAAGAGGCAATAGATGAGGAAACAGGAGAGATAAGAGATGCAGCTACATTAGAAGTGTTGCAGTCAGATATTGAAATGTTACTTCAAAATAAGGCTACAAGCCTAGTTAAATATTGTAAAGATAGAGATTATTTTATAGATAATGTAGATCAGGAAATAAAAAAATTACAATCTTTAAAAAAAGCAGCTGTAAGTAAACAGGAAAACTTTAAAAAATACATCAAAATGTGCATGCAGAAACTAGGAATACCTAGACTTGAAACTACTAATGGAGTATTGTCATTAAGAAAATCAGAATCTGTATCAATAGAAAATGAGAAACTTATTCCAGCAGAATTTACAACTATAGTCCAAGATATAAAAATATCAAAAACAGATATAAAAAAAGCAATCAAGGAAGGACAAGAAGTACCAGGAGCATCACTAATACAAAATATATCTTTACAAGTTAAATAGGAGGAATAAGTGAAAATATTATTTATAGATACAGAAACTGGAGGAGTAAATCCCAAAGAATCAGCACTCATTCAATTATCAGGAATAGTGAGAATTGATAAAAAAGATGTTGAAGAGTTTAACTTTTTTATTAAACCTTTTGCTGGGAGTGAAGTTAATGCAAAAGCATTAGAAGTACAAGGAAGAACAGAAAAAGAACTGGAAACTGAGAAATACAGGCCTGAGAAAGAAGTCTATACAGATTTTAAAAAGATATTGGATAGATATATAGACAAGTATGATAAAACAGATAAATTCATAATAGCAGGCTATAATGTAAGGTTTGATGTTGATATGCTGCAAAGTTTTTTCAAGAGAAATGGAGATAATTTTTTATTTTCCTATATAAGTTCCAGTGTACTTGATCCATTACCATGTATAGGAATGCTTCAGTTATGTGAAGTACTTCCAGAATTGAAAAATAATAAATTAGAAACTTGGTGTGAATACTTTGAGATTGGATTTAAAGCACATGACAGTTTGGAAGATATAAAAGCAACAAAGGAGCTTATATTTAGAATTGCCAAACTAATAAGGAAGTGATGAGATGGCTAATTTAATAATGATTTTAGGAGAAAGCGGAACAGGGAAATCAACAAGTATAGAAAATTTAGATCCAAAAGAAACCTTTATATTCCAGATAGTGGATAAGCCGTTACCCTTTAGAAATTTTAAAAGTAAATATTCCATTTATAGCAGTAAAGAGAATCCAGAAGGAAATAGAGTGGTTAGTGATGATACCGAAAAAATAATAAAAATGATGGACATATTAAATAAAAAAAATAATGTAAAAGTCATTATTATTGATGATAGTCAATATATTATGGCAAATGAATTTATAAGAAGAGCCAAAGAAAAAGGATATGAAAAATTTACAGAGATTACTCAGCATTTTTTCAATGTTATAGATAAAGCAGCAGAATTACGTGAAGATATCACAGTAGTATTTTTACACCATATTGAATTCAAGGATGATGGAAGAGCAAAAGCAAAGACTGTTGGAAAAATGATGGATGACAAAATAGGAACAGAAGGTAGATTTTCAATAGTTTTAGCAACTGAAATAGAAGATGGAAATTATTATTTTAGAACTCAAAATAATGGGTTTGATACTTGTAAAAGTCCAAAAGGGATGTTTGAAGATTTGCGAATACCCAATGATTTAGAGTTTGTTATAAAAAAAGTTAATGAATATTTTAATTAAAAGGAGAGGATATAAATGGCATTATGGAGAAATAATCAAGAGGATTTAACTAAAAAAACAGGAACTAAAGAGAAAATAACAGTAAGTGGAGTTTATGAAGTGGAAATAAATGAGGCATATTTATCAGACTCAACAAAATCAAATGCTAAAGGAGTGACTTTAACATTTGAAAATGATGAATCATATGGAAGATTTAGTTTATGGTATTTAAAAGGGGATGGACAACCCAATGAATCAGCAGAAAAATATTTAAATAGACTTATATACCTGGCAAAATTGAAAGTAGATAAATTAAAACAGGAAACTAAAAAGGTAAAACTATTTAGTGGAGATGAAGTTGATAGAACTTTCCTACCAGAATTACATGGTAAAAAGGTAGGAATGATTTTAGAAGTAAAAAAAGAAGGGGATAATTACAATATAAATTTAAAAGATTTTTATGATATAGGAACTGGAAAAACAACAGATGAAATTCTAAATAAAACAGAGGCAACAACAGTAGCTTTCTTTAAAGAAAGATTTGCTAAAGAGGAACCTAAACAAGGAAAGAAAGGGTATCCTTTACCATATGAAACAGATAAAAATATTATAACAGAAGATGATGAGGAAGAATTTCCATTTTAAAGTAAGGAAGGTGGACAATGAAAAACTATAGTTATAAACAATATGGAGATGAATTAAGGTTTGATTTTTGTCCAATTTGTAATAAAGAGAAAAAAGAAAATCCTTGCTTTTCTGTAAATATCAAGACTGGAAATTATATCTGTCATACTACTGGAAAAGGTGGAAACATAAAAGATCTTGATGACTTTGAGTTTAAGCTGCCAGAGATAAAAGAAAAGAAGCCGAGAAAAAAAGATATAGATTTTAGTGAATTATTTAAGAAAAGAGCTGATCATCACTTAGGTGGTGATTGGCTCTCTTATCTAAAAGGAAGAAGTATATCTGAGAAGGTCTTAAATAGATTTTGCAGGCTTGGGAAAAATAATACAATGATGATACCAATAACTGATGGAGAAAAGGTTGTAGCTATAAAATACAGGACCATAGATAAAAAATTAAGCTGTGAAACAGGAAGCAGTTCTGATTATTTTGTTAATTGGCAGAATGTAGAAAATAAAAGCTATCTCATTATAGTTGAGGGAGAAATAGACCTTTTAAGTGCTGTTGAAGCTGGATATGATAATGTGGTTTCTATACCATTTGGCTGTAAAAATTTAAAGTGCATAGATAATCAAAAGAAATGGATAGAAAGTTTTTCAAAAGTTATCATAGCTGTAGATAATGACGAGCCAGGAGAAAAGTGTAAGGATGAAATAACAAGAAAGTTATGGGATATAAGAAAAAAACTTTATACAGTGAAGATGGGAAAATACAAAGACTTCAATGAGGTGCTGATGGGAGAAGGACCAGCAGGGATAATCAAAGTCATACAGCAAGCTGACAGGATAGGATATATTTCAACTCCCTTTTATGTTGAAGATGATGGATATTATGCATGGCAAAAGGAAAATTATACAAGGATAACAGACTTCTTAGTAAAAATCACAGGATATTCTGATGGCTATATTGTAGGTGTAGTTACTAACAATGGTAGAGAGAAAGAGTTTAAGGCAAAAAAAACAGAACTTTTAACTAAGAATGGTATAGTTGAACATTTGGGGTACTATCTGGGAAGCAGTCAGTCTATAGCAAAATTCTGGAGCTGGTTGATAGATGAGAACAAGGAACAATTTATGCTGGAGATACCACACTATGGAATCATTGAGAATATCTACTATGATGGGGGAAGTAGAGTAATATGCAGCAAGGAAGATTTGAAGATAGAGAAGCAGGAAAATATTGATGTATTAACAGAGGAAGAGAAAGGTTGGCTGAATGAAAATCTTATTTATTTAAGAAAAGATCCCAACCAAAGCCTTCTGGGGATATGCTGGGCTCTAGGAAGATTTCATATACATGAAAGTTATCCTATTTTAGAAGTATCAGGAACTACAAGTATTGGAAAAACAGAATATGTGGAATTTATATCAAGACTGCTTTTTGGAAATAAGGAAAATATAAAGAGTTTTACTACTTTAACTAACCATCAGATCCGAAGTCTATCCAGCTGCTCAAATATAACTCCTTGGGTAATAGATGAGGTTAAAATCACAGGCAAAGACTTAAAAGAGAAGGCTATTGAGCTTTATTCTACTATTAGGGCTGTCTATGATAATAAAACCTTGAATCAAGGGAATTTAACAGCTAAGTTAACAGAATTTAAACTGTGTACCCCTTTGATTATTTCAGGAGAAACAGAACTGAGTGATGTATCAATGAAAAATAGAATGATAAGTACAAATCTAACTAAAGACAATAAAAGTAGTGATGAGATATTTTTTAAATTGAAAAATACACAACTCTTAGAAAAATTAGGAAAGGCAGTATTACAAAAAAGGCTTGATACTGGGATGATAGATATTTCTTTGCAGCAAGTAAGAGAATTTCTAAAGACTGTAAAAGATGAACGACAACTTTATAATGGCAGATGTATTCTTACTGGATTTAAAGCTTTGAATGAAGTTATAAAACCAGATGAAAAAGTATCAGTAGAATTTATAAAGTTCTTAAATGAACAATTATCCAATGAGTATGATGTGGTAAGCAATTTCTTAGAATTGCTGGGGCTGGTAGCAGACTCTGGAAAAGAGATAAAAACTTTTTATGCTGTGAAAGATGGTAAACATTATGTAAGATTTAACCTTTTATATAAAGCAATAGCAGAGGAGCATTTTAAAACTAACAGTACTCTTGAATTATTAGATATGAGAACTTTAAAGAAACAGCTGATAGAAAGTAAATTTATTATCAAGAGTCAAGTACTAGCAAGATTCCCCAAAGATGATTTTAGAAGTGATACTTTTCCAGCAAGAGCTGAAGAGATTCAAAGTAATGATATTTTCAATCTGTAACATAAAAATTCTAGGAATAAAGATAGTTTAAAACTAAAAATAAAGGTTGTAACATTTGTGCAACAGGTTTGTAACAAAAATGATTTATTGAAAAATACCTTTAAATATATAAAATAACTACTTGTAACATTTGTAACATAAAAAAAGAAGAAAAAAATAAAAAAATAATTTATATATAAAATGATAAAGAAAGATATATAAAAATATTTTTATAGGCGTACATACCCCCAAAAAAATGTTACACTAATTTTCTTGTATTAAAAATAAATTTTTAAGGTATAAATGAAATGATTTTTTTGTAACATTCGACTGTTACAAAAATGTTACAAAAACGGGTGTAATTTTATGGGAAATAACTTGAAATTAGCTAGAGGAGCGACTTTTATTGAATTTTACTACACTGGGCTGTCTATTATGAATTCTAAAGATTTAGCAGCTTATGTGAAATTAAATAGATGGTATTTTGATAGGATGAATTTTGAAATACAAGAGCAATTTAGACAGATGTATAGAAATTTAAAGAAAATGGAGGAGAAATAAAATGAATTTTTTAACAGAATTAAGACAGGATACTTTGTGTAGTTTAGAATTACTTGAACAAATAAATTTATTTAGGAAACAAGAAGGAAATAGAACAGAACTTCAACACAAGACTTTATTAGAAATTATTAGAGATGAATTTAGTGAGGAGATAGGAGAGCAGAAAATTTTGCCGTCCTCTTATAAGAACTTTCAAAATAAGGAACAGCCTATGTTTAAACTTACTCTTTCACAAGCTAGACAAGTTTTAATAAGAGAAAGTAAGTTTGTAAGAAAGGCTGTAGTTAGCTTTATTGATGGAATAGAAGAAAGAGAAAAAGAAGAAATAGTAAATGAATATGAACAAGCACTTCTTACTTTAAAAGATATAGAAAAGAGAAATGAAGAACTTGAATATTTAACTGGAGATGGGAAATATTTAAAAGCTATTCCATGTGTTAAATGGCTGAGGGATTATTTTTGGATGGATAAGAATGGGGTTATTCCTAGACTTGTTAAAGAATTAATTCTTTTATCAAATGAAAGAAGAATTCCATATGACAGTATTCACAGTAGGGTATTTGGTGGAGATATACCAGTATTCCATATTGATATTTATAGAACTTTTAAAGAAAATCTTGATGCAGATGTGGATTTTAAAATAATGTCAAAATTTAGAAGATTATTTTGAAGCAGGTGATTTAAATGAGAAAAAAGATTGATCCACAGGAATATGTGGGGCAGGAATTTATAAATAAATATGGGGAAAGGTTTAAAGTTACTTGTTTTCAGCATAAAGATAGTAAAGGCTATAATTTTGATATTGAGTTTATAGAAACTAAAAATGTGCAGTTGGTAACTTTAAATCAGATTAGAGCTGGAACATGTATTGACCTACTTGAGAGAAAAAAGTTGAAAAGGATTAAAACAGAGTTGCAACTAAGGGAACGGACAAGATTAGTAAAAAAGGCGAAACGAACCTGTGTGATTCCCAATAATTTGAAAGAAAAGAATGTATTGGCTGTGGATCTTTCAACTACTTCTACTGGAATAGCATACAGCAGACAAGGAATAATAGTTAGATGGAAAACTATTAAATCAAATTATATAGACCCTAGAGAGAGAAGTTTTGAAATAGTTAGACAATTAGTAGAAATTCTGGAAAAAGGAATGATTGACACTGTGATTCTTGAGGATGTATATCTGGGATTGAATTCTGATGTTTTAACTAAGTTGAGTGAAGTTAGAGGCATGCTGACATATCATATTAAAAAATTAAATTTAGATTTACTTCTTGTACCTGCTGTACTTTGGAAGCACAGAATTGAGGGAGTGCCTGTTCATAGGCAGGAGCAAAAGGAATTCATGATGAAAAAGTTTTTTGAATATACAGGAGTTGAAGCTGACAGTGATGATAGTGCAGATGCATATATGATGCTGAGAGCTTGTTTAGGAGGATAAATGAACACAGAATTAATGTTCAGTAGTGAAAAAATGGACTGGACAACACCAATAGATAAATTTAAAGAATGGGATAAAGAATTTAATTTTACATTAGATCCTTGCTCTACTCATGAAAATGCTTTATGTGAAAAGCACTATACTATTAAAGAGAATGGGTTACTTCAAGATTGGGGTGGAGAAACGGTTTATTGTAATCCACCTTATGGTAGAGAAGTAAAATATTGGGTGAAAAAATGCTATGAAGAAAGTTTAAAACCTAATACAACAGTTGTTCTTCTCATATTTGCACGAACTGATACAAAATATTTTCATGATTGTATTTATGGTAAAGCTGAATTGAGATTTATAAAGGGGCGATTGAAGTTTGGGAATTGTAAAAATTCAGCTCCTTTTCCAAGTATGGTGGTGATATTTAGATGATAAAAATAATGCATGGAAATTCTTTGGAAGTATTAAAAACTTTAGAAGATGAAAGTATAGATTGTGTTGTAACATCTCCTCCATATTGGCAAATTAGAGATTATGGTGTTTCCGGCCAGATAGGACTTGAAGGTGATGTAAATGAATTTTTTGAAAAACTTATGGATATATTTATTGAAATCTATAGAGTGTTAAAAAGAACAGGAACTTTATTTGTAAATATGGGAGATACTTACAGCAATGTAAATGCTAAATTAGCTGGAGGAACAAATAATAAAAGACATGGTAAAGACAATGGATATAAAACAGTTCCAAGAAAAACAACTATAAAAAGAAAATCTAAAATGATGATTCCTGAAAGATTAGCAATAAAAATGATTGAATCAGGATGGATATTAAGAAATGAGATTATTTGGCAAAAGCCCAATATACTTCCTGAATCAGTAAATGATAGATTTACCAATGATTTTGAAAAAGTATTCTTCTTTTCTAAAGAGCAAAAATATTATTTTAAAAAACAGTATGAGCCTTACTCTGATAAAACTATCCATGCATTTAAAAATGGAATAATGCCAGATAGTACAAAAAGATTAAATCCAGGTGAAAGTAAAACAGGAATGAGAGAAGGAAGAGTGTGGAAATCCATTTATAATGAGAATGGCCGGAACATGAGAACAGTCTGGAATATAGCAACTAAAGGAATTAAAGAGGGTCATTTTGCTATCTTTCCAGAGGAATTAGTAAGAAGATGCTTAGTTAGTGGCTGTCCAGAAGATGGAATAGTTCTGGATCCCTTTCTTGGTAGTGGAACTACTTTAAAAGTGGCAAAAAGTTTAAATATGCATGGAATAGGAATTGAGTTGAAAAGAGAATACATTGATATAGCAGTTGGCCGGATAGGTGAAGATCTATTTACTAAAATAAGAATTATATAAAGGAGAATTAAATGAGAGAAATAAAATTTAGGGGATATGATAAAGAATTAAAAATATGGGTATTTGGATATTATGTAAAAAGGTTACTTACTACCCCTTGTATGTTTAGTTCAGAAAGAGAAATGGAAGAATGGTATAAAGAAAATACAGAATATTTAATTATTTATGATGGCTCTTCTGATTGGTGGATGAAAAGAGACATTGTATCACATACAGTAGATAAAAAATCAATTGGACAGTACACAGGATTAAAAGATAAAAATGGAAAAGAGATTTATGAAGGTGATATCTTGGAAATAGAAATAGAAAATACTGGTTGGAAAAGAAAACTTCTTTGCAAATATGGAAAGTTTAAGAAAAAAATAATTGGTATAGATAAAAAAAGGTATGAAGCAGAAACAGTTGGATTTTTCTTCTTGAGTGATACATTTGATAGATTATTACCTATAATACAAAATGGAGTTTCTGATACAGAAAGAATGGTAATTTTAGGTAATATATATGAAAACCCTGATTTAATTGAGGTGAAAAAATGAAAAATGAAAAGACTTTAGCTGTAAGAATATTAAGTGGAGATGTTTTTTACGGGAAGATAAATAAAGATGGAACAGTAAGTGAAAGGGCTGATGACATACCTAAAGAAATGTTTGAGAATGCCATGTTGTTATATTTAAACGATGTGTCTAAAACAGATAGTTTTAAAAAACCTTATGTAATAGATTTACCACAATATAAATCAAAATTTAGAATAACTGTGGAACGTTTACCAAGAGAGGTGAAACAAAATGACAAAGAAAGAGTATCTTAGACAAGGATTTAAGCTAAAAAGAGAGATAGAGCATGATAAAAAAATATTAGAAGAACTTAAAAGTAATCTTGATGGACTTCAAGCTTTGCAGAATTCTGAAAAGGTTCAAGGCGGACCAGTTAAAGATGATACCAGTATAGTCAATAGGATGAACAAAGTAATAGAACTAGAAAATAAAATAAAAAATAAATTATGCAAACTTAATGACTTCCAGCAAAAACTATTATCAGAATTAGAAAGAATAGAAAATATAGATGAGAAAATTCTAATGGAAAGTAGATATATTTTAAATCTTAAATGGGAGAATATAGCAGATAAAATAAGTTATTCTAAGAGACATATGCATAGAATACATAAAAAAGCATTAGAAAATTTTAAAATGTCATTGAATGTCACTATTGACATATGATATTATATAAAATATAGAATTGGGTCAAGGGAGAAAATCCTTTGGCCTTTTTTTAAATGGATTTGATTAGTTATTTTTTCTTTGGTATAATAAATGTAAATATTATATTGAGGAGTTGAAATAAATGATAAGTTATAATGGTATATCAGAGAAGTTGATGTTATCAACAGTAAAAATAAATACAATTAATGGAAGTGGGACTGGTTTTTTCTTTAAATTTAAAGTAGGTGATGATAAAGAAGTACCTGTTTTATTAACTAATAAGCATGTTGTCAATCATAATACTAAAGAGAAAATTCAGATTTCATTCCATATATGGGCTGATGGAAAAGTATCCGAAGAAAATTTATCTCTAGCTTTAGAACTTGATTGGGTCTTTCATGAAGAATATGATTTATGTTTTGCTTTCATTGCTCCAGTTTTAAATTATATAAAGGAATTTTATCAAAAAGAAGTAGCAATTAGTTATATAGATGAAGAATTGATAAAAGAAAATTTAAGTAATTTAGAGGCTTTGGAAGAAGTAACTATGATTGGATACCCTATTGGACTACATGATGAAATTAACAATTTACCAATATTCAGAAAAGGATATACAGCCTCTCATCCAGCTTTATCATTCAATAAGAATGGAATAGCATTGGTTGATATGGCATGCTTTCCTGGTTCTTCAGGATCACCAATTTTTATTTTAAATGAAGGAAGTTATAGAGATTCTAAAGGAATAGTTATAGGGAGTAGATTAATCTTTTTAGGAATTTTATTTGCAGGACCAACATATAATGCAACTGGTGAAATAATAGAAAAAGAGATAGATATGAAATCAAATTCTATATCCTCAGTTAATATAATGATAAATTTAGGGTATTATATACAAGCAAAAGCAGTTTTGGATTTTAAAAATATAATTATTAGAAAATTAGAGAATCAGTAAAATGGTTCTCTTTATTTAAGGAGAGGGTATTATTGGAATTTTGGATAAAACAGTTTATTGCTATAGCCATATATATAGGAGTATTAATATTTTCTATGTTAAATTTTTCAATAGAGACTAATGGAGTTTTAACACCAATTTTAACAACAGCATTTGTTTGGGTAATGAATAATACTTTTTCAAAAGATTATCAAGAGAAAATAGATAAAAAATTAGAAACACATAAAGCAAAATTATTAGGATATACTTTAGTGACAAAACTTCAATACGAATTAGAATTTTCAATTTATAAAGAAATTTATGGAGAATTAATGTTGATTATGTCTAAAATGGGTAAATTAAGTGAATTAATTTCAAAAGGAGAAAATAATCATCTAAGCACTGAAAAAGAAAACTGGAAAAAAGAAAAAGAAAAAATAGATTTAAAAATTTTACAAAATCAACCATTTTATAGTAAAGAGATAGCAAATCAAATTACTAAAATAGTAGGTACTTTCAGTGCAATAGTAGAAAATATAGAAAACATAAATGATACTAATTTAACAAAGAATTTTACTTTTGTAATGATGGCTACTATCCAAGAAATTGAAAATCTAGCTGAATTGATAAGAAAAAGAATAGAAAGTATGAAAATAGTAGAGTAGAGAATCATTTCATTGGTTCTCTTTTTTAGTTTATTAAATGGATTTGAATAGTTTCTTTTTCTCTGGTATAATGTAAATAAAAACTATCTTAATGGAGGAAAAGAAATGATTTTTGAGATTAATATTTTTACAAGTACTAGACCAGAACCTCAAGGAACAGAAATTAAATTCGAATTTTTAAAAGATGGGTGGAATATTTGGGCAGAAGCAACACCAATGTTAGATGAGTTAAAAAAATGTTTTTCAAATGGAGAAAGTAACAGTAATCTTGAAATGCAGGAAAGTGGACTTTTTTACGTTTTAGAAAGTATGGGTTGCTTCTATTATCCTGAAGATATAGGAACTGAAATAGAGAAAATTTGGAAATCACTAAAAGAAAAACAAGATAATGATCAAGCTCAGAATGAATTTAAAAAAATAGAGTTAAAATTAAAAGAAATTTATGAAAATAAATAAATTTTAAAATTTGAGAATCAGTAAAATGATTCTCTTTTTTATTACATAAAAGTAGGAGGTGAGTTCATGGCAAAGTCAAAATGGGAAACACATGTGAAAGATAAATTAATACTTGTTGAAGGTTGGGCTAGAGATGGGCTCACTGATGAACAAATAGCAAAGAATTTAGGGATAGGAATAAGAACTTTTTATGAATATAAAGAAAAGTATCCGCAGTTTTCGCAGTCCCTAAAAAGAGGAAAAGAAGTAGTTGATACAGAGGTTGAAAATGCATTATTAAAAAAAGCATTAGGAAGTAAAGAAACTTTAAAGAAACCTGTTAAATTAAAGCAGGTTATATACTCAGATGCTGGAAAAAAATTAAAAGAGCTTGAAGAAATAGTTATGGTAGAGGAAGAAGTTTTAATTACACCAGATACTACAGCACAAATATTCTGGCTGAAAAATAGAAAGCCAGGAGTATGGAGGGATAAAACAGCAGTAGAGCATAGTGGAGAAATAAAAGGGAATAATCCTTTTGCTGGACTTAGTACAGAAGAACTAAAGAAGTTGATAAAAGATGAAAATAAGTAATGATGAAATTATAAAACAAGCTAAACTAGAACTTGCAAGGCGTGAGTTCTTTTTTTATTGCCATTTAAAAGCTCCAGACTTCTATAAACCAGATAGAAAATATTTGGTAGATTTGTGTAATAGTATGCAGGAGTTCTATGAAGGAGATGATGAAGTACTTATTATTAATCTGCCTCCCAGAATGGGAAAGTCAAGATCGGCGGGACTATTTGTTGAATGGGGGTTAGGTAAAAACCAAAAAGAAAAGATAATGACAGGCTCATACAATGAAACTCTTTCAACTATGTTTTCTAAAAATGTTAGAAATAGTATTCAGGAAGAGAAAGCAGATATTGATAAAATTATCTATTCTGATATATTTCCAGGAGTAAAGATAAAATCTGGAGATGGAGCTATGAATCTTTGGAGTTTAGAAAATGGACATAATAACTATCTTGCCACATCTCCAACGGGTACAGCCACAGGTTTTGGATGTTCTTTACTAATAATAGATGACCTCATCAAAAATGCTGAAGAGGCTTACAATGAGAATAAACTTAGTAGTCATTGGGATTGGTTTACAAAAACAATGCTGTCAAGGTTGGAAGGAAAAAGAAAGCAGATAATCATTATGACAAGATGGTCAAGTGGAGATCTTGCAGGAAGAGCATTGGAATATTACAGAGAAGAAGGAAAAAAAGTAAAACATATAACAAAAAAGGCTTTGCAGGATGATGGAACTATGTTATGTGATGAAGTATTAAATTATAAAGCATACAAAAGTATAATTAGAGCCATGGGGCCAGAGATAGCAAGTGCTAACTACCAGCAAGAACCTATTGATTTAAAAGGTAGATTATACAGCAGTATAAAAACCTATGAAACTCTACCAAAAGATACAAATGGGAATCTGCTATTTACAACTATTAAAAACTATACAGATACAGCAGACACAGGATCAGATTATCTTTGCTCTATTAATTATGGAGTATATGAGAAAGAAGCATATATATTAAATGTCATTTATACTAAAGAACCTATGGAAATTACAGAACCAGCAGTTGCTAAAATGCAGTTTGAAAATAATGTAAGTATAGCAGATATAGAAAGTAATAATGGAGGTAGAGGATTTGCAAGAGCTGTAGAAAGAATATTAAAAGAAAAATATACAAGTAATAGAACTAGGATATCTTGGTTCCATCAATCTAAAAACAAACAAGCAAGAATATTATCAAATAGTACTTGGGTAATGGATCACATATATTTTCCAAAGAATTGGGTAGATAGATGGCCGGAATTTGCAAAAGCAATATTAACATACCAAAAAGAAGGAAAAAATAAATATGATGATGGACCAGATGCTTTAACTGGAGTTGCAGAAAAGTGTATGAATAATACAATAGATTTACAAAATTTTAAATTTATGGGAGGTGATTAAAATAAAAAAAGAAATGTTTGCTTCTATAGTAACACGGCTTTTTTCAGAGAAAAATGGAACACTTGAAACTATTTCAAATGATGTTATAAATAAAATTATGACTGATATAGATATAGCTTCAGCAATACAAAAATTAGAAAGAGCAGTATCGGGAAGAAAGCTTGTGCCAATAGCCAAAAAAACAGAGTTAAAAGAATTAGAAAAAGAGATACAGGAAAGATTTTCAGGAATAAAGTTTAATCGAATTATTAATCATTTAATAACAGCCAGATATTATGGTTATAGCTGTTTTGAAATAGTGTATAAAAAAGATTTTAGCATTGATACTTTGATTCCTATATCAGCAGAATATATATATTACAGAGATAAAAAATGGAAATTAAGAATAGGAACTGAAGAAATAGTTTTAAACAGAGATAAATTTCTATTGAGTATTCATAAGTGGAATCCAGCAAAACCAGAAGGAACAAGTATATTTGAATGTTGTCATCAAACTTTTCTTGATAAAGATATGTATATAAAACAATTGAGAGGGCTAGCATCAGAATATGGGGATATTATTATAGTTTATCCTTTTGATATAAATATGAATGAAGAAGAGAAAGAAGAACTTAGAAAAAATGTTGAGAATTTACATGGTAAAAAAAGTATTGGAGTACCTGTAGTTTTTAGTGAAAATTTTGATTTAGGAAAAACAGTTGAATTTATAAAACTCTCAGATTTGGATCCAAAGATATATACAGAACTTGAAAACAGAGAAAAGGAAAAATTGGTGCAAAATATATTAGGTTCTACCTTAACAATAGATAATGGAGGAGGAACAGGTTCATATAGTTTAGGAGAAATTCATAAAGAAGGATTTGATGAAGTAGTAGAAGAAATATGTAAATTTGTTACAGATTCACTGTTTCAGCTGCTAGAGATAGATTCAAAATATCATGGATATAATCCTAAAGATTTTGAATTTACATTAGAAAAAATATTTACAGAAGAAGAGAAAATAGCAAGGGAAAAGCAGCAGGAAGAACTTAAAACAGTGAAATTAGATAATCTGCAAAAATTATCAAGTACAGGTTATAAGGTTACAGCAGAGTATATTTCAGAACATTTAGGAATCTCTCTAGAATCCCTTATAGAAAAGCCAGAACAAATATATGCAAACGGAATAGGAGCAGAGTTCAGTAAAAAAAAACTAGATGATCTATTTGAAAAAAATAAAGAAAAAGTTTTGATGTTTGAAGAAAGCATTTCTACTGGAATGAAAGATTTTACTGAAACTGTAACTAAGCAACTTAAAGAAAAATTTAAAGAGATAAAAAATATAAATGATTTAGAAAGTTTCTCATTTGATTTGACTGAACTAAAAGAAAAAATGATTATAGCTTATTTAAAAGGCTATATAGATGAATTAGAAAATCCATTGATGGAATTCTCGTCTGATGAGAAAGATCCTTTTAATTTACCATTTAGCAAAGCGATAAATTGGTTTATAAAGAAATTTCCTATTCTATATGACCATCTAGATGATGTTACTAAAAAAGTGAATGAAACATTTTTCTATATCAAAAGAAGTTTGGAATTAGAAACAACAAGAACTCTATACAATAATCTTTTAGATAATTTAAGTAATGGAGGAACACTTAAAGATTGGTTAGAAGCTAGTAAAACAATTTTAGATAAAACTGGATTAGGAGATAGTCCATGGTATTTAGAGTTGGTGTATAGGAATAATATGCAGAGTTCGTATAATGCAGGAGCATTCTATAATCAAGAATTCAATAAGAAGAACAAACCTTATGGGTTATATGATGCAATAGATGATGAAAGAACATCTGAAATATGCCAAATTTTAAATGGAAAAGTTTATCCATTAGATCATCCATTTTGGAATAGATATCTTCCTCCTAATCATCATGGATGTAGAAGTAAACGAATTACATTAAGCAAAGAGGAACTTGAAGAGTATGGATTAACAGTTTCTAAAACTGTAACTAAAGAAATAAAAGAGCTTAAAAATAAAATGGGAAATTTTTATGGAACACAAGTATCAGGAATAAAAAAAGCAATAAAGCAAAAAGAGAAGGAAATTGAAGAAATAAAAAATCAATTAAAATTAAAAATATAGGAGGTAATAATCATGACATCAGCAGGATTTATAGCTATTGGGATTGCAATAGGAGTATTAGGAACTTTAACAACTTTACATTTCATGAATAAAAGTAAAAAGTAGGTATTTTATGGATGTAAAGTTTAAAAGTAACTCCAGTATAGTAATAAAAGGTATGGAAAAACTTAAAAATGCTTCTATAAAAACTCAATCCTTAATGCTGGAAATAGCAGAAGACATGAAAAGCAAGGTTGACATGAGATTTAGACAATCTAAAACACCAGAAGGGGAGCAATGGGAACCTTTAAAAGAAAGCACAATATCAAGAAGAAGAAAAGGATCTTCAAAACCTTTGAGTGATACAGGAGCATTGAAGGGAAGCATAAATTCTAAAGCAACAGCTAAAACAGCAATAGTAGGGACTAATAAAAAGTATGCAGCATATCAACAGTATGCAGTTGCAAAAGGAGAACTAGGAGAAACAGATGTAGAAGAAACAGTAAGGGAACATATCAGAAATAGGAGAGGAAGAGCTGAAAAAGTGAGAACTCATACAAGAAGAAGAAAGATTGTTACACCATGGGGAGATAAACCAGGTAGAGCTTTTATAGGGTTTTCAAGTAGTCAAAGAAGATTATATGCAAAGAAAATAAAAGAATATTTAAAAGGAGGAAGAAATGCCTAAGAGAATTTTTAAAGCTGGTAATTATGGAGTCAAAGGTAATTACACAGTAGAGGATTTAAAAAGTTGGATAGGAAAAGAGTTTTGCATAACAGCAGGACATATAGGAGATTGGAAAAATGCAGGCTATCCAATAACTGCTATTCCTATAGCAGGAAGTTGTAAGGTTACTGAAGTTGATAAAGAAGGATATTTATTAGGAGAATTTACTTATAATTCTTTTGGAGAAAGTATAAAAGAACAGTATCCTAATTTATCTATTGGAATAGGAGTAAATAAAGTACCAAATCATTTAGCTATACTAGGATATGCTCCACCACATTTAAAAGATTTAGATAAATCATTTTCAGAATTTTCTACAGACTTGACAGGAGCAGAGGGAGTAAAAACAATAGAATTTACAGAAGAGAATGATCTAATAAAATCAATTAAAAATCTTACAGCAGAAGAACAATTACAAATAGCTTGTAGTATTATAGATGATTTAGATGCAACAGAAGCTAATATAACAGGACTTGGTACTCTAATAGGAAAAATTTGGGATAAACAGGATTTAAGCTTATTTATAGAAAAATTACAATCTCAAGGATATACAGTAGAAAAAACGGCAGAATTTTCAACAGAAACACTAAAAAGTATAGCTGAAAGTTTAGGAATGATTATATCTACAAAGCCTTTAAATAAACTGACTCCAAAAGAAATATACGAGAAAGTAAAGGCAGAGTTTACAAGAGAAGCAGAAAAGAAAGAAGTAAAGGAAAAAATTATTTCAATGTTTCCACCAGTATTACACAAAATACTGGAATTTTCGATAAATAAAGCATATGAAGAAGAAGAGTATAACCATATAATTGAATTTTCTGAAACAGATAAATCAAGTATGGCAGCAGTATTAAAAGAGTTTTCAAAAGAAGATAGTCCTTTTAAAAAATTATTTGAAAATATAGCAGAAAATAAAGACTTTTCATCAATAGAAACAGATCCAGTACAAGCAGCAAAAAATTTGATAAATTCATTATAAAATTTAAGGAGGTAAAAAATGGCAAGTTTTGAAAGAAAAAGCTATACACAAGAAAGAGGAATAAAAAGAATCCAGGGAGATATGAAGGTAGTACTTGGAAAAGAAGAGGTTACTTTAGAAACTTATACAGCATTGGCACAAAGTAAAACAGATGGGAAATTTTATAAATATGTACCAGGAGATGCAGATAAAGGAATAATAATTGGACTATATACAGGAGAGGAAATAGTTTTAACAGCAGCCGGAAAGGATGTACTGGGTACTATTACGACACAAGCAATAGTAGGAAAAGAAGATATTAAAGGAATAGATTTTGAAACAGATTTTACAGCTATAACACAGCTTAAACAATCTGGAATTATATTAGTAGATACTATAGATGGAACTGAGGAGGCTTAAAATATGAATAAAAAAATGATTTATCTTATATCTTTAATAGCAACAGCTACACAAAAAATAAATGTACCACAAGTATATTCACAAAGATTTAAAAATTCTGAAAATATTTACTATTCTCCAACAGAAAAAATCAGAATAGATGATTTAACAAATCACTTTCTAGTAGCTGGGTTAGTGGATAGAAATGAAATTCTTCCTTTACTTGGAAAAGATGGATTCAATACACTAGAATTTGAACCAGACGTAATTGGAGGACAGTTCCAATATCAACCAAGTGATTTACTTACATTAGGGGCAGGAGTGCCTTTATACACTAAGGATGGTAAAGAAATTACATCTATTCAGGCACTAGAGGCTAAATATGCAAAAATGGCAGCAGCAGCAATAACTAACAAATTTGAAAGACAAGCAGCAGATGCTTATTTAAAAGGAACATATACAGATAAAGCAGGAAAAACATATGAAGTAGGAGTTAAAGCAAATAAAACACTTACATGGACAGGAAAAATAAAGAGTGATGAATTGATAGCATTACAAATGGAATTTGTAGAAAAACATTCTATTGCACCAAGAATAGAAGTTGGAATAGAAATTTTTAATGCTATAAAAAATGAAGCCAATAATAGTCAGCAAAATATAAATGGAGTTAAATTTAGTGCAGGGAATGAACCAAATTTAACAGTGGGAAATTTGAAAGTAGAATTATTAAAAGGGGCAAAAGGAACAGATGGAAAGATGATTGATACTAAAAATATGCTCATACTATCTGATCCAAGTATTTTAGCTGTAGGTTATGGATGTTTAACATATGGAGATATCAAAACTAATGATGTTAAACTTATGAGAACAGATATTTTAGCTGGAGAACTTGCTGTAGAAGTAACTACAGGAAGTAAAGGACTGTGGGCTAAATCGGCACCTATGCCAGTTTTATTGTCTACAGCAAGATTTAATAGATATACAATAACTTTATAAAGAAAAAGAGGGATATTTCCTCTTTTTTTCAAAGGGGGTATAGATGAGTTATATATACATGAGGGAGAACCTTATACCTGAAACTACTGCAAATATCTTAAAACATTATTCAGGCTTTACTGATAATGAGTTTCAAGAGGAAATATGTCATCTTGAAAAAACAGCAATAGGAGTAATAGCTTCAAGTGTGAATCTGGATAAAGTAAAAGAATTGGAAAATGGAAGAGAACTTCTATCAGGACTATGTAAAAACTATGTATTAGCAAAACTTTATGAACATATAGCACATACTGATTATATAGATCTTGCAGCAGACCTCATGGTTGATTTTAGAGATACATTAAAAAGAGTTAGAGAAGCTCAAATATCAGAAGGAACCAATACAGATGAGAAAGCTAAACCTTGGAATTTGTATATAAGGTAGGCAGATATGAATAGACTTGTAAAATATAAGATTTTCAAAGATGAAGAAATAAAGAACCCTGTAATAGTTCCATTAGGACCTTGTAAAATAAAGTTCAATGATTCAGATATAGGAAATACTTTAAAAAGTGAAAGTACTACTTTAAAAATAGTTCCAATAACAGAAGAAATAAAAACAGATGAAAGCAGTGAAGCAAAAGAAGAAATTGAACTGGGAAGAAAGATAACTTTTGAAACTTCTCTTCTTTTCTCCAATGAAATGATGACAACACTAGGGATAAATGATACTCTTTCAAGTCTTTTGAAAAAAGGAAATTTAAAGATAGAAACATTAGATGGAACAGCATCTATAGAACTTTACAATGTGAGTATATCAATAGAACCTGGATATACTTTCAAATCAGATAAAATAAATACATTTAAGTTAAAGGTAAAAGCATATAGAGATGAATCAGGAAGAGATATAAAAATAAATTTTAATAATTAGGGAGGTAGTAATAGTGGCAACATTAAAAGATTATCCTTTAGGGGAATGTGAAGTTAAATACACACTTGATGGTGAATCAGATGCAGTTATTTTAGGACTCACTTTAAAAGAATCAGATGCAGTATTCACAAATACTTTTGATATTTTCAAAGTAGAAATGGATCAAATGGAAGGACCATATAAATCGAAGGTTATTCCATCAGAAACTACTTTTAAGTGTTCAATTTGGTTAAATGAAGATATAGTGACAAAGTTATCAAATGTTTATGAAAAAGGAGCAACAGGAACAGCTTTTTCAACAGCAGGGAAAGAAATGAAATTTGGAAAACTTGAAATACATCCTCTTTCAGCAGGGACTTCAAAAGAATATGATATTATTGGACCTAGAGTATTTTGTAAGATGGATACAAATATATCATTCAAAAAAGATGGTCAAGCAAAATGTGATCTAACATTTGAATTTTCTTCAGATGAAAATCCAGATTCAGAAACATATAGAAAATTATTTACAATAGGGAAATATACTAAGCCCTCAGGAATAGGAGGTTAATATTTATAGTACTCCTCTTAAATAAAGAGGAGTATCAATAAGTGTTAAATTAGGAGGCATATATGATTAAATTTAATAATATAGAAAATTATGTAAGAGAAGATAGAGAGATAACAATAAGATTTAAGAACTATAAAATCAAAGAACCTACTGTAATAGAATGGCTTAAAATAAATACTTTTGATTTTTCTATGTTAGATAAAAAATTCAGAGATACTGCTGATAAACTAATAAAAATAATGATACCTAATCTAAATATTGACAATCTTACTAATCAAGAAATATGGATAGCTTTATCAGGGTGTTTGGAAGTCCTTTTAAATAAGAGAGAAGGGGCAGGAGAAGAGAAAACAGCTTCATCTAATGATGAAGTATATATATCTTTTGACTATATTTTAGCAAAGTATTGCAGATATATGAATACTTCATTGAAAGAGGCTCTTTCAACTAATGTATTTGTATTTTTCAATGCTTTGGAAGGAATTGAAGCAGTGATAGCTGAGGAGAGCTTAAGGAATGCAGAAATATATGACAATCATATACATTTAAAAAGTAAAGATGGGAATGAGAAATACAGAAAAACTTTAGATAAATATAGAAGTACTTTCCAGAATAAAGGAGTAAAAATAATTCAAGGTATGGATTTTTCAGGATTGCAAAAATTAAAAGCTATGTTAGGAGGTTAATAGATGGCACCATATTCAAATGAATATATATTACAGTATATAGCAAAACTTGAAACTGGAGATTATACAAAAGGTTTAGATAAAATCCAAGGGAAAACTTCAAGGAGTACAGGAGCATTAAACAAATCTTTTTCAGGTTTAAACACTATAATTAAAAAAGTTGTAACTTCAAAACTCTCTCTTGCAGCTGCTGCAATATATTTTGCAAATAAAACAAGACTTGCCATCCAAGATATGATAGCTTTTCAGAAGCAATTATCTACAGTAAATACCTTACTTAAAGTGTCAAGGGAAGAATTAAATAAATATGCAGAAGCCTTTGTTGATTTATCTATAAAAACTGGAGCAAGTAAAGAAGATATAGCAAATGGTGCATATCAAGCTTTATCATCTGGAATTAAGAAAGAAGATTTAGTAGATTTTATGGAAACAGCTTCTAAAACAGCTCTGGCAGGGAAAACAACAGCAGAAACATCAATAAAGACTATATCATCAATAATGAATGCATATAAAATGGAAGCAAGGGAAGCAGGAGAGATAGCTGATTGGCTACTTACAGTTCAAAATAAAGGAGTAACAACAGTAGGAGAACTTGGAGCTTATTTAGCTGATGTAACAGCCATTTCTGCACCTTTAAAAATTACTTTGAATGATGTAGGAGCTGCACTTGCTCAAATAACTCAAAATGGAAATAATACAGCGAAATCAACAACTATGCTAAAAACAATGTTCAATGAATTATCAAAAGAAGGACAAAAGGCAGCGGATATATTCAAAGAAATTTCAGGACAGTCTTTCAGAGACTTTATAGCAAAGGGAGGAGATTTACAAGGGGCTTTAAACATAATGTCAGACTATGCTAAAAAGACAAACAAGTCTATAGTAGATTTATTTGGAAGTGTAGAGGCAGGAAGTGCAGCTCTTAATCTTACTGGGCTTAATGCAGAGAAATTCTCAGAAAAACTAAATGATATGAAAAATAAATCTGGAGAATTAAATACTGCATATGCTATAGCATCAGCAAATATAAAAACTGAATGGGATAAATTAACCAGTGCAATGAATTCAAGATGGAGAGATCTTGTTACATTCCTAGAAAAACCTATATATGTTGTGATAAAAGAAATCAGACAACTTGTGGATGGTCAAGATAATAGGGAAGAAAATTTAGAAGATACAAAGAAAAGAGTAGCCAAGCATGAAGCTGAAATTCAAAAGATATTAAAGCTAGATAACCTGAATTATCAACAGAAAGCTACAATGATAAAGAGACATGGTGATGAAATAGCTAAGCTTAGAAAAGAAATAATAGAAACAGAAAATATGATAAGAGAAAAAGCATATCAAAAGAATATCTCTTCTTATGCAGACTATAGAAAGGAATTAGGGAAATATCTTAATAATAGTAATAAAGGGGAAGAAAAGCAGGTTAAAGAACATTTAGAAAAAGTTCTAAAACTAAATAAAGAGATAATCAGTACTTCAAATGATTCAAATGAAAAAGCGGAATTAAAAAAAGATAAAACACAGTTAGAACAAAAAATAGCAATTTTAGATGAAAGAATAGAAATTCAAGAAGAAAAGATTCGAAAAGAAACGGAATTAAAAAAGCTGGAAAAGGGCAATCTAGAAAAACATAATGAAACAATGAAAAGTTCTGAATTATCATATCTTGAATCTAAAAAAAATATGATAGAAGAACAGAATAGACTTTTGGATCTTGGGGTTATATCTAAAGAAGAATACAACAAAAATATAGAGAAAGCAGATAGAGAATTTTTAAACAGGCAAGCTATGACAAATCTTGAATCTTTAAAAGAGATGGAAGAATATTATAAAAAAATTGGAGATCAAGCTAAAGCAAATGAATATCGTAAAAAAATTATAGAAGTAGAAATAGATATTAAGAAAAGAACTTCAGTATCTATGGGAGGAGATTTTAATGATAGAGAAGATAAGTATCTAGAAGAAGAGAGGATGAAGAGAAAACAGTTTCAAGCAGAACTATTACAAGATGAATGGGAATATTTAAATGATATAGCGGAGATGAAAGAAACAGGAAAACTTACAGAAAAGCAAATAGAAGAAAGAGCAGAATCAGCCAGATATTATGTAGAAGAAAAAAAACTACAACAAGAAGCAAGAGAGCTTGAGAATAGATTAGCTTTTTATGAAAAGGATAAACATTATGCAGAAAAAGCGTTAGACACAAAGCTAGCAATAAAAGAAAATGAAATAAAACAGCTTGAATTAAAGAATAAAAAAGCTAAAAAAAGAGATAAAGAAAAAATAAATTGGGAGAAATGGAAAGAAAATTATGAAACTAATATATATAGGAGATCAGCTAATACAATAATAGAAACATATGAAGCATTAGCAACAGGACAAATAAAATCATTAGATGATTTTAAAAAATTTGCTCAAATGCAATTAGCAGAATTATTTTTAGCAAAAGGAGAAGAACATGCAGCTATAGCAATTTCAGATACAGCAAAAGGAATATCTTATGCTGCTAATCCTTTGACAGCAAGCCTTGCCCCGCCAGAATTTATGTCAGCAGCTAAAAATGCAGCTATAGCAGCAGCATTTGGAGTGGCAGCATCATTAGTTTCTCCAGATAGTGAAACTTCAGAAAAAGAAGAAAAAAGGTCAACAATATATGATGAAGGGATAGAAGATAGAATAGAAACATCCAGAAATGAAAGTGAAGGAAGTGTAATAATAGATGTATCAGATTCAGAAATAAGTAAATTCTGGATAAAGCAAATAGAAAAAGAATTAAATGATGGGTATAATGTAACACTTATTGGGAAGAAGAAGAGGTAAATTTAGAACATTGGAAACTAAAATATTATCTGAGGTAAAAAGTATTGACCATACGTGTTATACGTGTTATAATATATTTGAGGTGGAAGAATGACTTCGAAGCAAATTATCAAACTTCTGTTACAAAATGGATTTGTTCTTGTCCCTGACGAGGGAAAAGGAAGCCATAGAGTATACAGAAATCCTCAAACAGGAAAGCGGACAGTAGTACCTTATCACTCTGGTGATTTAAAAAAGGGAACTGTACAAGCAATCTTGAAACAGGCAGGGCTTAAATAGTCCTGCCCCCATAATACAAATGGAGGTGTTTTTATGAAATATATTTACCCTGCTATATTTCATGTAGCAGAAGAGGGCGGATATTGGGTTGATTTTCCTGATTTAGAAGGATGCTTTACAGAGGGAGATACATTTATAGAAGCCTATAAAATGGCAGAGGAGGCCATGAGCGAATATATTATAAGCTGTGAAAATGACAAAGTAGAGCTAAAAGAAGCAAGTAATATAGAATCTATAGATATAGAGGAAGGAGATATTATAAATTTAATATCTGCTGACACTGTAAAATATAGAAAAGAAATATCGGATAAAACAGTTAAAAAAACTTTAACTATACCAGCTTGGCTTAATGAAATGGCTTTAAATAAAAATTTAAATTTCTCTAAGATTCTTCAAAAAGCCTTAAAAATAGAGTTAGAATTAGAATAATAAGTTCCTCAGTTTTACACTGAGGAATTTTACTTATAGTAGGAAGAATAGATAAGATTTTTTATGGAATTGACCTCAGATATTAATTTATCTGGGGTTTTTTATTTATTGAAATTTATATAGGAGGTGATATTTTGCAGTTAAATATTTTAAATTCTATTAATAATCTTAATGAAAATAAGATAAAGGGATGTAAATACGAAGGAATAGAAGATGAAGGCGGAGCTATATACCAAAAAAGTGAGTCTGGAGAAGAATTTAATATTCTAAGATGGATAGAGCATGTCTATACAATTACTTTACAATTACTTACATATAAAGAATGTGAAAATATAGTAAAAGATTTTATTGAAGCTAAAAAAAATAGGGCTATAGTTACGATTTCAAAAGGAGTACTTGTGAAAAAAGGATATATTGATATGAAAAAGATACCAGGAGAGCCTAAATTTTACTATGAGTTAAAAGATATAAAACCTAAACAAAGCACAGGAAAACCTTACTATGAAATGACACTAAAAGTAAAAGAAAGAGTTGATTTTATATGAAAAAATATTATCATTATGCAGCAAAAATATATGATTCTTTAAAAACAGGAATAGATGCTACTCCTCTATATTTAAGTACAAAAGAAGGGATTATTATAGATAATATGCTATGTAAGCCTTATATGAGTACACCATCAGGGGCAGCGACTTCAATCACACCAAAAAACTCTCAATGTTCAGTAAGTTCAATAACTTTTAAAGTCACAAATATAAATTATGAAATATCAAAATGGCTTTATAGGAGACTTAATTCTAATTTCACAATGACCTATGGAGAAATGGTTGATGTATTTGCTTTATGTGAAAATGGGAGACTTAAATTAGTATATAGAGGGCTTATACGAAGTATTTCAAATGATGAATTTGAAAGTGAATATGAAATAGAAGTAGCGGATTTTCAGAATAGATTGAAATCATCAATTTTTGATAGAGAATTTTCTAAATATTCTACTGAAAGTATTTTGGATATAAATAATTATAGGCTTCCTTATAAAATGGTAAATGGGAGGAGAATAGGATTTTATATAGAGGAAAGAAATGAAGGAGAAACAGATGAGAATGGAAATGTAATTTTAACAAGAGTAATATTTTTTAATGGTCATGTTATTGATATGGTAGAAATGATATTTCAGATAATTTTCTCCACCCCAGTATTAGAAGTAAGACTTCCGTATTTAAGTAATAAATGGACTGATTTTGTTGATATGATTTCTTTAAATTCTATAAGGGAAACATTGAATAGGGCAGTATATAATTTTTATTTTGAATTTAGAGAACCAATAGATGATCCATATGAATTTTTAATTGAAAATATATATAAACCATGTGCTATTTTTCCTTTTGTAAATACAGAAGGCAAATTGGGATTAAAACTACATAAACAGCCTACAATAGGAACAGAAGAAATAACATTATCAGAAGAAAACATTATATCTATTGGAGGGAAGACTATAACTGATGAAAATATAGTTAATAATATGATAGTTAAATATGACTATGATTTTAAAGAAGATAAGGGAAAAACAAAGAGGTATTTTTCATCTTCTACTTCATTTAATAAATTTAAAATGCTTATTCCTGATTCACCAGAAGAATATGAGATTAAAGGTATAAATAAATTATCCTTAACAGATAAAGCTACTTTCTCAGCAACTTTAGCAGATTCTATTTTTAGTAGATATGGACTTCCAGGAATAGAATTAGAAATAGTTGTACCTTTAGAAGTAGCAGCAGAATATAAAGTAGGAGATTATTTATTTATAACTCATAAAACATTAATAGCTTGGGAAGGAGAAAAACAAGGGACTCCAGGAATAGGAAAAGAATATATATCAGATGGGGATATGTATAATGGGATAGCTCATTTTGGTGTAGGACATGAGTGGGGAGGATTTATTGAAGATAATACACTTGGAAAAGCTATAGATGGAACTTGGGTAATAACAACAACAGAGAAACAAATTAGCCATAAAATATTTAATGATACAGATAATAATTTTAAAAGCTGTTTAGATAATCATAATTATATAAGACAATGGTTGATGAAGGAGGGAATAAGTGTCTAAATTAATGGAAATAATTGAAAAAACTCCTAATTTTAAAAAAGGAATAGCAACACTTAAATTTTTAGACACTTCTTTTACTATGCTATCAAGAAAAATAGGAAGTAGAGGAGTGAGTAATTTTGAAACTGCTAAAATGGGAGATATGCTAAGTAAAGAACTATTGGTATCTTTAAATAGCAAGCAGCTTTATTTAAAAAGCAGGCTTATAGTATGGTTAAATAATTATAATACATGGTTGAATTCAATAAAAAATAAAATACCTGAAATTAATAATTTTGAATATAATTTTTCTTCGCTTATAGATTATTCTAGTAAATATGTAGCCAATAAAACTTTAGCAGATTATTATTTATTAGCAGAGGTAATTAATGCAGAGAAAGAGCTGTATGAATTTGGACATTATTGGGGAAGAAATCATATGCTTAATACTTTGAATAAAATGAAAGAATGGAGCAAGTATAAAGTATATGGAAGCAGTGTTGCAACTATAGGAGTAGAATACGAAACACGAAGGTCAACTCCATGGCAGATTATTGATAATGCGGGATTAACAGTAAGTTTAGCAAATAATGACAGACATGATAAAAAGTGGGTTTACATAAGTGGAATGAGTAATATGGGATTAGGGGAAACAAGAACAGTAAAAATATATATGAGATTGGAATGGACTTCTGGAGGTGGAGGAAGTGGAGATAGTGAAACGAGCCACTTATTAGAAGGATATGCATATTTTTCAATAACAAGAAATAGACTGAATAGTGTTTATGATGATGGGTATTATACATATACTGCATGGATGTCAGGAGCTCTTGCTGATAGTGTAAGAAGTTGGCCAACAGTAACAAGTTGGACTGGAAAAAGTTCACCACATTTTGAGACAAGTGATGTAACACTACCTTGGATGACATCAAGAGTTTTAATATAAGATAAGGAGAGGGATATGAAAAGAGTTTTTAGTATAAAAGTTAATATAAATAAAGGAGTAACTTATGAAGAAGAAATGATATTTACTCAAGGAGATAATCAAACACATTATTTAAAAATAATATTTGAGGATGAAATAAATTTCAGTGGAAAAACAATGAAAATAAATTTTATAAGACCAAATAAAACAAGTGTATTTACAATGATAACAAATATAGGAAAGATAAATGAAGTACTTGTTCCTAATAATGCATTAAATATAATTGGAGATGTTTTAATTGAAATAGTTTTATTAGAAGGAGAAAAGATATTAACTGTAAATAAGTTAGCTCGTTTTGTAGTTACTGAAACTACAGCTGGAAGTAATTTAGAAATGATTCCAGGGAATGAATTAATAAGTGAAATGAATAACTTGATAGTTGAGTTAAATAGATTATTAACTGAATCTAAAAAAGAAATAAATGATCTTACAGATAATAAAAAGGAAGAAATAAATGAATATGTGACAGCTAAAGAATTAGAAATAGACCAATTTACAGAAGGAGAAAAGGTTGAATTAAACTCACATACTAATGTCAAAAAAACAGAATTAGATAAATATATTGCAGATAATAAAGCTGCATTAAAAGGTGAAAAAGGAGATAAGGGAGAACAAGGAGCAAAAGGAGAACAGGGGGAGCAAGGCATACAAGGAGAACAAGGGATTCCAGGACCAATTTCCAAAATAAAAATTGGAACAGTTGAAAAAGGAGAGGAAGCTAAAGCAGAAATAACAGAAGCGGGAACAGAACAAATTCTAAATTTAGTTCTTCCTAAAGGAGAGCAAGGAACAAAAGGAAATGGAATAAAAGAAGCTAGGTATTTAAGAGAGGAAGAAGGATATGTATATTACAGATTTATATTTGATAATGGGACAACATTTGATTGGAAAACTCCAGCAACAGAAGGAGGAGCAATAAATAATCCTTTTTTATCTACTCCAGAAGAAATTAATGATTTAAGTCTTGCACCTGGTATTTATAGAGTTAATGTTGATTATAGAAATACTAATGTTTTACTTCCAAAAACATATGGTGGATTTTTAAGAGGAAGTTTAGTTGTTCTTGTGTCTCCAATTAATCCAAATGCTAATTATAAAATATTTATTCCATTTGATATTAATAAACCTATGTTGCGATGGCACAGAACTTTTGAGGGAACTATAAAGTGGTTAAGTTTTAAAAATAATTTAATTTCAAGTTTTTATCCAGATACAAATATATTAAGAGAATACATGAGAAATGAAAGTGATGGAATAAAAATAAATATGAAAATTTATGAAACTCTCAATAATCCAAACTTGGGAAATAGAAGAGAAGAAACATTTTATACAAATGGATATGTAGAAGATATAAAAGTAATAGGAACAGATGAAGCAAGTAATTTTAAAATATATTTTTATACAGAACCTACTTTACAAGAAACAGGAGGAAATAAATATATTACTTCAGGTTTTAAAATAATTCAGAGTGGAATATCAGGAATTTTTCCTAAATTTTATGTATTTGCAAAAACGGTTAACACAGATTATGAAATTAGTTTACTTTAGGAGGTAGAATATGTTTTTTTATTTAGAAAAGAAAGCAATATTAAATAATTATTCTAAAATATTAGATGTTTTTGAAGAAAAATTACCAGAAGATGAAGCAATAAATAGATATGGAAAAGGAAATTATCTAATATCAGAAAATTTAATAGATTTTCCAATATTAGAAATAGATAATTCAGGGAATGAAATCTTGAGAGAGGCAACAAGAATTGAAAGAATACAGCTAAATCTTGGGGGAGAAAAATTAAAAAGTGGGGAATATATTGAAAATGGAAAGATTGTATGCATTCCTGAGCCAGATAATATGATAAAGAAGAAATGGAATGAGGAGAAAAGGATTTGGGAGGAAGGGGCTAGTGAAGAAGAAAAGAAGATATTTTACAAAAAACAAATAGATAAATATAAAGCAGAAATTTTAGACAGAGGATTTATATATGAAGGACATAATCAAAGATGCAGAGATAAAGATCTTGCTCTTTTAAGTAATGCAATATCAGCTTTGGAAGATGCAAGAAAAGAAGAGGGACTTTTTTGGGCTTTTTCAGATAATGATATTTTAAAGATGACATTAAATCAATTAAAAGAAATGAGAGTAAAGGGAATGGAGTTTATTAATACAGTATATGAAGTAGAAGCATTTTTAAAACGGGATGAGGTAAATTTAAATTTGACTATAGAAGATTTAAAAAAAATGATAAATAAAAAATCAAAAATTAAAACAGTATAGGAGAGGAGAAAATGAACATAAAACAAATAACAGATAATATAAACTTAGAAAAAATCATGAAAGTAATATCTTTAAATGAAATTAGTGGGAATGAAAATGTGATCTGTAAATTTAGTTATGCAGGAGGAAAGTCGGGGTATAGCTTTGGGAGGAGTCAATTTGATGTAAAACATAATGGAGTAGCTAGAAATTTTCTTAGAAATAAATGTGGCTTTACGGCAGGAGATATTGAAAGATTATTAAAATTAGATAAAAATATTAAGGATCTTAATGAAAAATTAAAAAAATATAAAAAAGAAATAGATGAACTAGATAAAAAACATATAAGAGATATGGTGAATTATGTTGCCTCTCTTAGTGGATTACCAGAGTTTAAAAATGAAAAGACTTTTGTTCATTTGGTAGATTATCATAATCAATTTAATTTGAGCAAAGGTGGGCTTATGCACAATTTTATAAAAAATAAAAAAATCCTTACTTCTCAGGATATTTTAAACTTTAAATTAGGACTTAAATGGGGAAGGGAACAGCCACAGGATGTTAAAAGAAGATATTTGAATATAGAAAATAACTGGAATTAAGGAGGAAATAAAAATGAATAAAGAAATAATACTTTTAATGATAACAATTATTTTGGTTATATTTGGGTTCTATTGCTTGTATAAATATAAAAAGGAAACTTTATGGGTAATAGCTTGTTATGTGGTAACAAGAGCAGAGGAAGAGTTTATATCAGGAGAGGGAAAGAAAAAGCTTGAATATGCAATAAAAGAGTTTAAAAAAAGGATTCCCACATATTTGTCTTGGTTTATATCAGAAAAATTTATTATTTATTTAATAGAGGAAGCTCTTAAAACGCTTCAAAAGACTTTTAAAAGTTCAAAGGATAAACAGCTTACAATTGTGAATGAAATCCTTAAAACAGCTACCACAGGAGCTCCAAAGGATATATTAAAAGTGGCAGAGGAAATGCAGAAAGATATAAATAGCAAAGGATATATAGAAGGATATTTAGAAGGAAAAACAGATTTAAGAGGCAACAATAATATAGTTGGTGGATTAAAAGTAGGTATTAAGCTATAGAAGATGGGGGAATATATGTTTGAAGCGTTAAAAGAATATATAAATTTAGCAAAGATAGGACTTGCTATGGTATGGACAAGCTGGGTAAGCGTAACCATTTTTTTAATAGGAGGCTTCGACAACTTGTTTAGAGCATTGTTGATAATGATGGCATTAGATTATATAACAGGAGTTGCAAAGGGGTATAAAGAGAAGAATATGAATTCCAAAAGAGCTTATAAAGGATTTTGGAAGAAATTTATTATCCTTGTAATAATAGTTGGAGCTACTCAAATGGATATAATTTTACAAGGCATGGGAATAAGAACACTTGTATTAATGTTTTATGTAGCTACAGAATTTTTATCTATTTTAGAAAATGCAGCTATACTAGGAATACCTATACCAGAAAAATTAAAGGTAGCATTAGAACAATGTAAGGATAAACAAGAGATAAAAAATAAGAACAAAAATTAATTTTTAAATTTTAAGGTTTATATTGTTAATGAAACTATTTTTTGTATTCACAAAAAGAAACTTATATGATATTATATTTGTATATAAAATCTTTCCCCAAGATGTTTATAACTATAAAAAAGGCCTCTCTTGATTGAGAGGTCTTTTAATTTTTATTAGAAAGTTTAATTGTTCTTTTAGGATTAAATTTATATCAAATAGTGGAATCAGGAAGATTAATTTCTTTCTATTTTTTTGTATTATATCACAGACTCAAAGTGTTATTTTACATGATTTAAAACATTGTTATAGCTAACATACTGCTATCATTTTATAACTAAAATTATGATTTAAAGGCAAATAAAAACTAAGAGTGCTTTTTTCTTATAAAAGTGATATAATAATCAGTAGAAGAAAGAAGAAAAAGGAGGAACTGAATGATAATTTTAGGAATAGAGAGTTCTTGTGATGAAACTTCAATAGCTATATTAAAAGATGGAAAAGAGATATTATCTAATAAAATATCTTCTCAAATAGAGATACATAAAGAATATGGAGGAGTAGTGCCTGAAATAGCTTCAAGACAGCATATAAAAAATATTGCTGCTATATTGGATGAAGCATTAGAAGAAGCAAAAATAACTCTTGATGATATTGATTACATAGCAGTAACTTATGCACCAGGGTTAATTGGAGCTCTTTTAGTAGGAGTATCTTTTGCAAAGGGACTTTCATATGCTCATGATATACCAATAATACCAGTACACCATATAAAAGGGCATATGTATGCCAATTTTTTAGAGCATGATATAGAACTTCCATGTATAGCTCTTGTTGTATCTGGAGGACATACTAATATTGTATATATGGATGAAAATCATAAGTTTACAAATATGGGAGGAACTCTTGATGATGCAGTGGGAGAGAGCTGTGATAAAGTGGCAAGGGTGCTTGGATTAGGATATCCTGGTGGACCTATTGTAGATAAAATGTATTATTTAGGAGATAGAAATTTTCTGCAAATAACAGAACCAAGAGTTGGAGAATATGATTTCAGTTTTTCAGGAATAAAAACTGCTGTAATTAATTTTGTAAATAAAATGAATATGAAAAATGAAGAGTTTAAGAAAGAAGATTTAGCAGCTTCATTTTTAGGAAAAGTTGTAGATATTCTTTGCAAGAAAACTTTAAAAGCAGCTAAAGATAAAAATGTAAAAACTATAATACTTGCAGGAGGAGTTGCAGCAAATTCTTTATTAAGAAGTCAGCTTACTGAGCAGGGAGCAAAACTAGGAATAAAAGTTTATTATCCATCAATGAAACTTTGCACAGATAATGCGGCTATGATAGCAGAAGCAGCATATTATAAATTAAAATGTACAGATAATAAAGCTGATTGTTTTGCAGGGCTGGAATTAAACGGAATAGCAACATTAGATGTAACTAAAGATTTATATTAAAAAATAAGAAAAAAGTCAAAAGTTCCACAAGGAATAACTTTTGGCTTTTTTTTATGAAAAAAATTAAAAATTTTATTTGTTTTTAAGTAATTTACATTACATTTTAAATGAAAAATGTAAAAAATATTACAAAAACTATTGCATTTTTTTTATGAATAAGGTATAATCAATTAAAATTGAGAGGTGATTGTGTGGAAATTTATATTATTAATACGATAAAAGAACAATATGATGAATTAACAAAAAGTTTTAAAGTAATGGCAGATTTTATTTTTGAGAATATTACTCAAATTCCATTTTTATCAATAAAGGAAATATCAGAAATTACAGGATTAAGTTCAGCTACTATTATAAGATTTACACAGTATTTTAAATTTAAGGGATATCCAGAATTTCAAAAAAATATTCAGGAAATATTGAAAAAAGAAATAACACCAATGAAAGAATTTAAAGAATCTATTTTACAAACTGGAGAAGAAGAAACATTGTTAGATGATGTAATCTTACAAAATATAGAGATTTTAAAAAAACTTCCAAATGAAAATTTAAAAGAAAATTTTAAAAAAGCATTAGAAATTATAGAAAATTCCGGCAAAATTTATATAGTTTCAAGTAGATCTTCATATTCTTTAGGATATTATTTTTACTTTATGTTAAAAGAATTTAAAGAGAATGTTGAAATAATAATTTCTGGAACTGAAGATTATACACATAAGTTACTTTACTTAAAAGAAAATGATGTATTATTTACAATTTCGTTTCATGCTTATACAGATTTTACTTATAAAATAGCTCAATTTTTTAAGAAAAGAAATAATAAAATAATTTGTCTAACAGACACTTTAACTTCACCATTTGCATTGATTTCTGATTGTGCCCTTTTGAGTAAAAATGGAGAAAAAACATATTCCTTTGTAGGAGCAATGACAATTTTAAATGCTCTTTGTATAAAATTAGCTAAATTAAATAAAGAAAATACTTTAGAAAGTTTAGAAAAATTAAAGGAAATTGCTATGGAAATGAAAGTTTATCTATAGAAAATAACATATAAATTAAAGGGAGGAGTTTTTATGATTTTTGATTTACCACCAATTTTGGGATTTTTGCCACTTATACTTTATATTTATTTAATGTTAAAAGGTAAAGATATGAATCTATCTGTTCTTCTTTGTGTTTTACTTGGAGCTATTATGACTGGAGAAAGTGTTATAGGCTTTGGGGAAACCTTGAAAAACTCTCTCAGCTCATTTTTATCTTTAATAGGATTTATAATTGTTCTTGGATCAGGACTTGGAGAAGTGCTAACTCATACAAAAGTCGCTCAAAACATTGTGTATTTTGTTGTAGAAAAAACAAATATAAAAACTGAAAAACAAGCAATTTTAATATCTATGGTCACTTGTACTTTATTAGTTTCTATGTTGGGAACTTTATCTGGTTCTGTTGCAATTGTAGCACCAATATTAATACCAATTGTAGCTTGTTTAGGATTAACTCCCAGTACATTGGGAGTTATATTTCATGGAGCTGCAGCCACAGGTCTTCAAATTGGACCATTTGTTCCACCAGTTGCAACAATAATGGGACTTACAGGATTAACTTATTCCAAATTTATGATAAATGCAGGTATTCCAATGGGAACTATAATATGGGTTTCAACATATTTTATGGCTTGTCATACTCAAAAATTAACTAGAGGTAAGGAAAACTTTAGTGAAAGCGAAACTAAGGCAAGTGATTTTAAAGCTACACCAATAGTGAATAGAGCAACATTTGCATTTATAGGAACTATGGTTGTAATGCTTGTTTATGGTATTATGGCAAAAGCAGGAGCTTCTTATGCAATAGTTGTTATGCTCACAGCAGCTCTAGTTACAGGTCTTTCGGCTGGAATGAGTTTAACAGATGCTATAAAAAAATTAGTAGAAGGATCTTCTAAAATGTATTGGATGTTTTTTATGTTTATTTTGTTTGATCCATTTTTAAATTATGTAGCTAAATCAGGGGCTTTTGAATCAATTTCTAATTATATGAAACCGTTAATTGATGCTGGAGGAGTAGGAGCATTTTTAGTTATTGCAGCAGCAATAGGTGTTTTTGGAATTTCAGGAGCAGGGGTTGCTCAAGCTCAGATAACACATGAATTATTTTTGCCATTAGTCATATCTATGTCAGTAAATATGGGAATATGGTCATTTATAGTGTTAGTTGCTTGTCAAGTAACATTTTTTGTTAGCCCTACTGTTGATATGGTTGGAACTATGGGATTAGCACATTCTAAAAATATAAAAGCAATGTTAAAAAATGGTTGGTGCATAACTATTGTGACCTTTATAGTAGTTATTATCAGAGCTATTCTCTATGCTAAAGGAATATAAAAATAATAGTTTTATGTATTAAATTTTATTTTAATTTCTTATCAAAAGATAGAAGGAGGAATTTAAATGTTAAATTTTGCACTTTTACAAACAAATATAAAATTTTGTGATGCTGAGTATAATTTTAAGAATGTTAAAAACTTATTTAAAGAAGCAATGAAATATAAACCTACTCCAGATGTTGTAGTTTTACCTGAAGATTGGAGTTATGGTTTTTCTGATAAAATGTTTCATGATATGGAAAATTATTGTGAAGCTGAAAATGGACCATCAGTGAGTATTTTAAAAGAATTAGCAAAAGAATACAAAGTGTTTGTAGTTGCAGGATCAATTGCTACTAAGAGCTCTAAAGATGGAAAGATAAGAAATACCACTTTTCTTATTAATAGAAATGGAGAAATAATAGCTGATTATAGCAAAATGCATCTATATAGTGATATGGATGAAAATTTTATGATTGAATCAGGAAATAAAGCAGAAGTTGTAGAAACAGAGATAGGAAAATTTGGATTTATGATATGCTATGATATTAGATTTTGTGAGCTTTCAAGGATATATGCACTTAAAGGTGCTGAAGCTATAATAGTTACCTCAGATTTCCCAAATCCTAGAGTAAATCATTGGAGAACTTTGTTACAAGCGAGAGCTATAGAAAATCAAATGTTTGTTATTGCATGCAATCGTGTAGGAGAAAGTCCTATGGGAAGTTATTGTGGACATTCATTAATTATAGATCCTTGGGGAGAAATAATAGCTGAAGGAGGAGAAAAAGAAGAGATAATTCATGGAAGTGTTGATCTTTCTGTAATACATAATATAAGGGATACTATACATGTTTTTAGAGATAGACATCCTGAATTTTATGAAAAAGAGGGATTGGTAAAAAAATAATAGAAAATATTTAATTATAAACCGCCACTATATGTGGTGGTTTATAATTTGTTTAGTAACTAAAAAAAAGAGAATTTTAATTTTTTATCTAAATATAAATAATTTATAAATTTAGGAGAAAAATATGAATAATAAATTTAAAGAAAAATTTGAAAAAAAATTACTAGAAATATTAAAAAAATATGATAATAAGAAATATGGAATAATTATAAAAAGTTTAGAAAGTGAATTTTTTTTAAAAGTTGGAAATATGGAAGCATATCCAGCAGCAAGTCTAATTAAATTGCCAATTCTTTATGAATTATTTAATAACTCAAAATATAATTTAGATGAAAAGATAGAAATTACTTTAAAGGATAAGGTAGGAGGTTTTGGAATTATTCAATATTTACATAATAATGTAAAACTTAGCTTAAGGGATTTAGCTATATTAATGATAATTTTAAGTGATAATACAGCCACAAATATATTGATAGATATTTGTGGAATGGACAATATAAATTTTACACTTAAAAAATTAGGATTAAAAGATACAAAACTTCGAAGAAAAATGATGGACTTAAAAAGTAAAAACATGGGATTAGATAATTATACTTCTCCTTATGATATGATAAAATTATTAGAAGTTTTAAATAAAAATGAAGAAATTATTTCTATAATGAAAAAACAGTTATGCAATAATAAAATTTCACATTTTATTGAAAAGAAAATAGATTTTGCACATAAAACAGGTGACTTGCCACAAATAGAGCATGATGTTGGAATATTTGATATAGAGGATAAAAAAATAATTGTAGTAGTTATGACAAAAAATTTTGAAAATAGAGATGAAATAGAATTAAATAATAAAGTGGGAGAATTTATTTATAACTTTATTAAAGAATGGAATGAATGGTAGTAAAGATTATTTTATAAATGAGGTAGATTATGATTGAAAATGAATATATAGAAAAGTTGATAAATGAAACTTTTGATGAAATGCTGCTTTTTAGGAGAGAAATCCATAAATATCCTGAACTTAGTAATGATGAAAAAGAAACATCTAAAAAAATAATAAAAATATTAAAAAAAAATAATATTAATAATTTAAAATTAAATTCTTTAAATTATGGGATTATGGGACAAATAAATTTATATAAAAATAAAAAAACTTTACTTTTAAGAGCTGATATGGATGCCTTGCCTTTGGCAGAAGAAACAAATTTGGTATATTCTTCTCAAAATAATCATGTTATGCATGCTTGTGGACATGACTTTCATGCAGCCATTTTATTGGGTTCTCTTGTTATTTTAAATAAATTAAAAGAAAAATTAAATGGAAATGTTAGATTTATGTTTCAACATGCTGAAGAAAATTCACCTATTGGTGGAGCAAAAGAAATGATTAGTTTAGGAATTTTAGAAGAGGTAGATGAGGCATATGCTATGCATGTGTTAGGAATTCCATTAGGAAAAATAGAGATTTGTCCTGGAGTTGCAACAGCAAAATCAGATAGATTTAAAATAAAAATATCAGGAAAAAGTTGTCATGGATCTTTACCAAATGAAGGAAAAGATCCAATGATTGTAGCAGGGAATATTATAACTTCTATTCAGACTATTATTAGTAGAAATTTATCTTATTCTGAAAAAGCTGTAATATCTATTGGAAAAATTTATGGTGGAGATAGATACAATATTATTGCAGATGAGGTTATAATGGAGGGAACAGTAAGAACATTTGGGGATGAAATAAATAATACTGTAAAGATAAAATTGAAAGAAATTGTTGAATATATATCAAAAGCTTATGGATGTATTGGGGGCTTAGAATATACAGATGGATATGTTTCAGTATATAATGATATTAATTTATCTGCTGATGTAAAAAGTATATTAGAAGATACACTTGGAAAAGAGAATATTGTTATAAATACAGTTCCGACTTCAATAGGAGAAGATTTTTCTTATATTAGTAGGAAAGTTCCATCAGTATTTATGTGGCTAGGGGGAGAAAGTGAAAAAAATAGGGGATTATGCAAATTACATAGTTCTAAATTTATTGCAGATGAGAGGGTAATAAAAATAGGGATGAAAAGTTTAGTTAATATTGTGATTAATAGATTGGAGCAATAGAAAAGGGGTTATTAGAAAATGATTATACTGCACCCAAAACCTTATAGATATCTAAAATTGAGGGTGTCTAAATTAATTAGTGAACAAAGAATTAAAATTTATATACAAAAATTAAAGGAGAAAACTCTTAAAGTACTAAATGTAAATTTTGATATGGTTGAAAGTAAAATTAAAAGGATTAAGTCCTGTATTATACAGGACTTAATCCTTATCAATTAATATTTAAAATATACTGTCTAAGAAAATGGGGTTACTATGAATCACCAATTTGTAATAGGTACATTTGTCATATTTGTTCGCACTCTTCTCTCTTTTTAACTTAAAAGGTTTTGTTATAGATTATTTCATCAGCTCCTATAATTTTTTCAAGCTCTACTATGATATTAATTTCAGGATTGGATTTCATTTCTTTTTTGATTTCTTCCATGACTGGGATAAAAGCTTCATCGAAATTAAAGTTTTTAGATACAGAATTTATCTCTGTTTTTAAATTTACATAATTTTCAGAAATATCAATATCATATTCTTTAACTTTTAATTTAGTTTTTCCATCGTTTAAAGTTTTGAAACTATATTTAAGATTATTTTCAATTCTATCTTCAAGAATATCATATTTATCATTTGCAAAGATTAGGCTATACATACTTATTATTAGTAGAAATATAATTTTTTTCATTTTTTTCTTCCTCCTTATTTTTTATAAAATTATTGTATATATCTTTTATTTTGTTTACTATATAATCAGATTGAATCAGTGAATAACAATCTTTATAGCTAAGAGAACTACATTCTGGATAGATATCTTTTGGTTCTACTCCCTGATGTTTTTTGCTTGGATTAGCTAGCCACTCTTTTTTACTGCTTTTAGGACTGAAAATAGCAAAACTTGGAATATCAAGACTTTGAGCTATATGTCTTGGTCCTCCTTCATTTCCAAAAAACATATCACAATTTGAAATAAGAGCTGCCAGTTCTCTTATTGAAGTTGTTTCAACATTTGAGAAAATATTTTTGTTATTATTAAGTTCTCTATGAATTTCTTTAATAAAAGCCTCTTCATCAGGTGAATAGAATAATATGACTTGAGAATTAAATTCTTCAATTACTTTATTAATAACTTCTTTCATTTTTTTAGGGGGATAAATTTTCTCAGGTCTTCTTGAATTTGCAGCACATATAAATACAGGTTTTGAAAAATCTATTCCTGCTTTCATCATTTTTCTTCTCATATTTTCTTTTTCATCTTGACTTATATTGATAATATAG
>OKRR01000319.1_pt1 | contig 55891 bp, 70 predicted proteins | sample 1601211 | NCBI WGS metagenome assembly OKRR01 (sample SAMEA3541525, study PRJEB24748) | human gut metagenome | biome: human gut; feature: human-associated habitat; material: faeces | place: China | collected 2012
GGGGTTAGTATAGATGATTTTTGAGACACATGCACATTATGATGATGAGCAGTTTGATGAGGACAGAGAACAGCTTCTTGCCGGACTGCAGGAGGCAGGAATAGAGACAGTTGTAAATGTCGGTGCAACATTGGAGGGATGCCTTTCGACGATCAGACTTGCAGAGCAATATCCATTTATCTATGCGGCAGTCGGTGTACATCCTGACGAAGTCGGCACATTGGATGAGGAAAAATTTTCATGGCTGAAAGAAAAGCTGTCCCATGAGAAGGTTGTGGCTGTCGGTGAGATTGGTCTTGATTATTACTGGGATCAGGAATCACATGAAGTTCAGAAAAAATGGTTTCTCCGTCAGCTGGAGGCTGCAAGGGAGGCAGGACTTCCGGTGATCATCCACAGCAGGGAAGCCGCAGCCGATACCTTGGAGATGATGAAAGAATATGGGCAGGATCTTAAGGGGATTATCCACTGTTATTCGTATTCTGTCGAGCATGCAAGAGAGTATGTAAAGATGGGATATCTGCTAGGAATCGGTGGGGTTGTCACATTTAAAAATGCCAGAAAACTCAAGGAGGTTGTGGAAGAGATTCCACTGGAAGCGCTTGTTTTGGAAACGGATTGTCCGTATCTTGCACCGGTTCCGAACAGAGGAAAGAGAAATTCTTCCCTGAATCTTCCTTTGATCGCGGAAGAAATTGCGGCGATCAAACAGATCAGTTGTGAAGAGGTGATTACGCAGACAAGAGAAAATGCAAGGAAATTATTTGGAGTATAGGAGAAAATATATGAATCAGCCAACATTAGGCAATCCACAGAATACCATTGCGGTATTGCAAAAATACAATTTTTCATTTCAGAAGAAATTTGGTCAGAACTTTCTGATTGACACGCATGTGTTGGACAAAATTATCCGTTCGGCAGAGATTACGAAAGATGATTTTGTTCTGGAGATTGGACCGGGAATCGGTACGATGACACAATATCTCGCATGCGCGGCGAGAGAAGTCGTGGCGGTTGAGATTGATAAAGCATTGATTCCAATTCTGGAGGATACTTTGAGCAGTTATGACAATGTGACTGTCATCAATGAAGATGTGTTAAAGCTGGATATTGTAAAACTGGCTCAGGAGAGAAATGGAGGGAAACCGATCAAAGTGGTGGCAAACCTTCCGTACTATATTACGACACCGATCATTATGGGACTTTTTGAGAGTCATGTCCCGGTGCAGAGCATTACAGTTATGGTACAAAAAGAGGTCGCAGACCGCATGCAGGTTGGACCTGGAACGAAAGACTATGGGGCACTGTCGCTCGCAGTGCAATATTATGCAAAGCCATATATTGCAGCAAATGTTCCACCGAATTGTTTTATGCCGCGACCGAAAGTAGGGTCTGCAGTGATACGGTTAGAATGCCATGAAGAGCCTCCGGTGCAGGTGGAAGATGAAAAATTGATGTTCCGTATTATCAGAGCATCTTTCAATCAGAGACGGAAGACACTGGCAAACGGACTGAAAAATTCACCTGAAATTTCCTTATCCAGAGAGGGAATTGAGCAGGCAATTGCGGAATTAGGAAAAGGGGCGAGCGTACGAGGAGAAGCCCTCAATCTGGAAGAGTTTGCAACTTTAAGCAATATTGTCGGACGGTTGCAGCAAGAGGAGAATGGAACGAAAGCGTAGTGTTTATTATTTGAGTCATAGAAGGGGGAAACAACTATGAGATATCAGATTTTAGGAGACACACTTCCGGTAGTTATCTGCAGACTGGACGGAGGGGAAAGCATGATCACAGAGAAGGGATCTATGGCATGGATGTCACCAAATATGCGGATGGATACTTCTACAAATGGAGGACTTGGAAAGGCATTCGGAAGAATGTTTTCCGGGGAAGCAATTTTCCAAAACATTTATACAGCGCAGGGAGGAGCGGGAGAGATTGCATTCGCATCCAGCTTTCCTGGTTCTATCCGGGCATTTCATATTCGTCCGGGAGAAGAAATAGTCGTACAGAAAGGTGGCTTTCTTGCAGCTGAGGCAGGAATACAGCTGTCCGTTCATTTTCATAAAAAACTTGCATCTGGCTTTTTTGGCGGAGAGGGATTTATACTACAGAGGATTTCCGGCGAAGGAGTCATGTTTGCCGAGTTTGACGGACATGTGATTGAGTATGAACTTCAGCCAGGGCAGCAGATTGTAATTGATACCGGACATCTTGCGGCGATGACAGCGTCATGCCAGATGGATATCCAGACTGTTCCGGGGTTAAAAAACAAATTTTTCGGGGGAGAAGGCTTTTTTAACACAGTAATTACAGGACCGGGACATGTCTGGCTGCAGACCATGCCGATCAGCAATGTGGCTGGAGCACTTCGTCCATATTTTCCGACCGGAAACTAATATAGAACAAACTAAAACAGACTTTTTGCGAAGAAGAAACAAAAAGTCTGTTTTTTGATTAATAATTATTTAATATTTTTGAATATTGCAAAAATGAATGTGTTTTAGTATAATAAGTGCTAAATTACAAACAGATTTCAGCATTCGGAAAGGAGAAGCCTATGGGAAAATCAGTTTCAGAAGCATTGTTTGATGTGACACCTCAGATCGAAGCATTAGCAAAGAAGTGTGAAGAGAATAATGAGATTGAGAAAGAATTATATACAAAGTATGAAGTAAAGAGAGGACTGCGCGATCTGAACGGAAAAGGTGTTCTGGCAGGGCTGACGAATGTATCAGATGTTCGCGCGAAGAAGATTGTCAATGGAGAGGAAGTTCCATGTGAAGGAAATTTGTATTATCGTGGATATAACATAAAGGATCTTGTCAATGGATTTCTAAAAAAGGAACATTATGGATTTGAAGAAATTGCGTATCTCCTCTTATTCGGAGAACTGCCAAATGAGAGCGAGTTAAGAGAGTTTCACGATGTTCTTGTAGAGCGCAGAACACTTCCGCCGACATTTGTGCGAGATGTAATCATGAAAGCACCTAGCAAGGATATGATGAACAGTCTCTCGCGCTCCATTTTAAATCTATATTCTTATGATGAAAAGGCAGACGATACGTCTATCCCGAATGTACTCCGGCAGTGTCTGAATCTGATCAGCCAGTTCCCGATGTTGATGGTATATGGATATCATGCATATCATTATAGGATGGGAGAGGATTTATTTATCTATGCTCCGGATCCGGCACTCTCCACAGCAGAAAATATTTTAATGATGCTAAGGAAGGATAAGAAGTATACGAAGCTGGAGGCGAAGATACTGGATATGGCACTTGTGCTCCATATGGATCATGGCGGAGGAAATAATTCAACATTTACGACGCATGTAGTTACTTCTTCCGGAACAGATACCTATTCAACGATGGCAGCTGCTATGGCATCGCTGAAAGGGCCAAAGCACGGAGGCGCTAATATCAAAGTAACACAGATGTTTGAAGATATGAAGCAACATCTTACAGACTGGGAAGATAGAGATGAAGTGAAGGCATATCTGGAAGCACTCCTGGATAAGAAAGCATTCGATCAGAAAGGTTTGATTTATGGAATGGGACATGCGGTCTATTCTATTTCCGATCCAAGGGCAGATATCTTCCGCGCATTTGTTGCACAGCTGGCAAGAGAAAAGCATTGTGAGAAGGAGTATGCTCTTTATGCACTGGTGGAAGAACTGGCACCAAAAGTAATCGGTGAGAAGAGAAAAATTTACAAAGGAGTCAATGCCAACGTAGATTTTTACAGCGGTCTCGTATATAGCATGCTCGGGCTGCCAAAGGAACTGTATACACCGATCTTTGCAACAGCACGTATTGTCGGATGGAGTGCACATCGATTAGAAGAGTTGAAAAATGTTGATAAGATTATCCGTCCGGCATATAAATCGCTGGCTCCGCACAGAGCATATGTTGAGATGGAAGACAGGTAAATAAAAAAGTAGGAAGGAAGAGAAACGATGGAAAAGACAGAATTTTACTATCCTTCCGGTGATGGACATACAGAGATCCACGCAATTGAGTGGAGAGGAGAGGGACAGATGAAAGCTGTCCTTCAAGTCTGTCATGGAATGGTAGAATATATTGAACGGTACGAAGCATTTGCCTCTTATCTTACTGACAGAGGATTCGTAGTAGTTGGTCACGATCATCTGGGACATGGAAAATCAGTGGCAGATGAGGAAGATTATGGATATTTCCCAAAAGAGAGCGGCAACGAATATGTAGTGGGAGATATCCATACCCTTCGAAGAAAAACGGAGAAGAAATATCCGGGGATTCCATATTTTATGCTGGGACATAGTATGGGTTCTTTTTTACTCAGACAATATCTGCTATCCTATGCGGAAGGGCTGTCAGGCGCAGTCATTATGGGAACAGGATATCAGCCATTACCGATACTGATGCTCGGCAGAGGAGTTTGCAAGTGCATTGCCGGAGTCAGGGGGTGGCGTTACCGAAGTAAGTTTGTAAATTCGATGGCATTCGGAGGATATAACAAGAAGTTTCATCCTACAAGGACTGAGATGGACTGGTTGACAAAGGATGAAAAAATGGTAGATGCTTATTTAAAAAATCCGATGTGCACCTTTATTTTTACTGTGAGCGCTTACTATCAGATGTTCGGAGGAATGAAACAGTTACAGAAAAAAGGAGCCATTGAAAAAATACCAAAAGATCTTCCGATATTTTTTGTAGCTGGAAAGGATGATCCTGTGGGAAACTTTGGGGATGGTGTGGAAAAAGTCTTTCAAAAATACAAAGACTGTGGATGTAAAGATGTGCAGATCAAGTTATATGAAAATGACAGACATGAAATTCTGAATGAAACGGACCGGGAAACGGTATATGCAGATTTGTATTCTTGGATGGAAAGCCGTTTCTGCCATTGTGAAGATAAATAAAAGCTTCACCGAAACAGAAGCTTTGCGATAGAAAAAGAGCCCATATACTTTTGTATGACAGTAAAAAGTATGACTGTCATTTGAGGAGAGGATATAGGGCTCTTTTCTTGATAAAAAATATGTCGATAAGTGTTTAGAGATTGAGTGTTGTCTTACACAAAGCTTGTTTCCAGTCTTTGTAAAAGCTGTCGATGGAAGAATATCTTTTCAATCTTTCAGGAGAGACAGCTTTGCATGCGACATCGTAGCATGCTCTGTTAAGTTCCCATTGCTCAAAGGAGCAAGGAGAAAAGGCATTTTGTTCATAGCGAGTACGAATTTCTTCTTCCGTGTAATGACCAAAAAAGCTGTCAAAAAGAAGAGCACCAAGTGTATAAACATTTGTAATTTCATCAATGGCAGCGCCGTAACAATATTCTTCCGGTGCTTTTAAACGCTTTGTTCCCCAGTAGTTTTCGCCCATGTCGTTTATGGACGGCTTTTTTCGGAATAAGTCGATATCACAGATTGTTATTCTGTCTGTCTGAAAATCATACATTATGCTTCCTGCATAAAAATCAACCGCAACATATCCGCTTTCAGAAACAGTATTCAAAAAGGAAAACAGAACTTCCGCGGCAGCGATTCTTTTCTTTAAAGGTAATTGCCGAAAACGCTTTGCAGGAGGGATCAGCTGAGGATTTTTGTCATATTTCTCAAAATTCCAATGATCGAAGAGACAGTCACCGGATGTCCATTTAAATACAGAAATATATAAATCGTCCAGAGAACCGTGATCTATAAGTTCGATCAAATGTGGGTGTGTAATCGTTTCGTAAACAGACATCGCAGATTTGAGAGCTGCAATGGCCTCTTCCTTTGTACGGATAGATTCAGCAGTGGCAATTCCGGCAACCTTTATGAAAAATTTTTCTGAACCTCGCGCGACACCGAAACTGATATTTCCGGAATCATTCTGGTCAAAGACAGCAAAAACATTTCCGATTGCTTGCAGCCATGAGAAATCATGGATTTCTTTTAGGTGAAATTTAATTGTATCTAATGTAACAGTAATCATATAGCCTCCTGATTCCGGGAGGTAACTATCGATCAGACCTCCCTGATTGTTTATGGTTTCTATTTTTGTTTTTACATGTTATTGTCATAAAAATCATCTCCTTTATCACGTAAATATCTATATGAACACAAGACAGGCTTGTGGAACATGAGCTGCTTTTGTCAGGAGAAAGTATAGCAGATAAATGATAGATTTTCTATAAGGTTTTTGAAAAGAGTACAGCAAAAACCCGTCAGCTGTGGAAGCTGACGGGTTCTGCCGTTTTATAGTTATTAAAGGAATGAGAGTTAAAGTACTACACCCCGGAATCCCCGAGGTGCAGTTACTTTATGAGGGGGGAGATAGTGAGTGTTAATCAACTATCTAAACGTAGTATAACGAATAAATGTGTCTAAAATATGTGTAATTTCTAAAAGAAAACAAAAAAATATTAAGTAAGTCTTAAGGCGGATGATATTTTAAATAATGGCTTAAAATAGCGATTGAACCATATAGAAAAACTACACTCATATCAAAATGATATGCCCCTTGTGGGCGGTTGTTCCTTTTAATTGTATTATAGAGCAGTTGGAAATAGATTTTTTGGAGGGCGGGGAATAGTCCTCTTTTTGTTTTGAAAAGGACAGGAAGGAAAGAGGCTACAAATATGAGCACATATTCAGAATATCGGTTGGACTCGCACGTTAGTAACAAAAATGCTTGAAAACCCACTAAAATCGTGATATGAAATTAAACATTTCTTAAAGTTGGCATGATTGTGAAGAATGGCTTAATTGCAACGAAAATAACGAAAAACGTTGATTTTAAGCCATTTTTTAAGTGTTTAGTTAGTGCATATCGGACTGCTTAAAACATAGATAATTCGATTCCGTTAGTAACACATTAGTAACAAACTTTTATCTTTTCGATTTCTTCTCTTAGATCTTCAATGGTGCGGTGACCATACTTTGCGTTTGTAATATCATTCCCAAAGCTATGCCCCATCATTCTCTTACGGTCATTTTCATTCACACCGTATTTCTCACAAAGAGCCGAAAATGTGTGTCGGCAGTCATGAGGGGTGTGCTTTTCAATTCCTAATTCCGATAATTTATTTGACATATCTTTTAAAAAGCTGCTGTACGCATTCGGGAATATGCCGTTTGCTTTTAGCCTGCGTTTGACAAGAGGCAATATGGCGGAGTGGATTGGGACAATGCGGTCTTTGCTGGCTTTCGTTTTTATGCCACCCTTAAAATATGTCTCTTTTAGGTTGATTTCTAAGTTTTTATACGCACGGATCCGGAATCCGGAATAACACATAATCAAGATAAACTCTACAATCTCATCATCTTTATTGCCCCATAAGATTTTAAGGTCGTTATCAGTAAATGGCACACCGGATTCATCGTCATCCTCCTTGTTGATTTTAATATGCGTAGAGTAGTCTTTATCACATAATTCATAGATGTCCGCATAAGCATACATTTGCCGGAATAGGTGTACGATCAATTCCAAAGAGGAGTGCTTTAGAGGGCAGTTGTCTACAACGGATTGCAGATCATCGTGTCTCAGTTCCCTAAATGGGCGGTCGTGCAGAGTTTTGGTATTTTTAAAGGCTGCCTGAATCGAACGTTTGCTTGATTCAGATAATTTCTTTCCTTTTTCATTTTCAAATTTATACTTCCAAAACTCCTTATACACTTCTGCAAAAGTCTTTTCTGGCGCTTTTTCTTCTTCCGCAATTCCCTGTGCTTTGTTATAGTCAGACAGCAAGCGCTGTGCGATGATTTCAAGGCTTTTCTGATCGATAGGTAAGATTATATCCCTTTCGTCTCCTTTCGTGTATGTGCCAGCTCTATAAGATGTCAAGACGATAAACCCTTTCATCCAATCGTCAACATAACAGAGAGCTTTCGGAGTAATTGGCACTCCCTCATCCGTGTATTCCGTGACTGGCGGATGCACGGCATAAGGATTCCGACGGTTCTTTCCGAGGTACTTAATTGAGCCATATCCGTTTGGCAATTTGGGGTGTTTCTTTCTCTTTGGCATAGATTCATCTCCTTTATGGTATAAAAATAACAGCTAACAAAAAGAATGCATGTTCTGATTGTTAAACTGTTCCGAAGATGATACAATATATTTGCAAACATGTCGTACATCTTCGGGTGTATATTAAGCCGTTCAGTGCTGGTAACACTGGGCGGTTTTTCGTTATTTATTGCGGAGGGTTACAAATTCCGCAAGGTTCGTAGTAACCGCGGACCTCGGACAAATGTTTTTCTATTTGTGATTTTAAAGTTCTGCATCCGGATCTATGGTATTTAGCGCCGGTATTTGTTACATATACAATAGGATCTTCTTGGCTTTGTTGTGTAGCCTGTTCTTGTGCTGCTTGTGCAGCAGCCTGCTCTTGTGCGATTCTTTCCTGCTCGGCAGCAGCTTGTTCCTGTTCGATTCTTGCTTGTTCGGCAGCTTGTGCCTCTTGTTCCAAACGTATCTGTTCTTCTTCCTTAGCTTTTAATCTCGCTTCTTCTTCTGGGTTTATAACGGTAATAGTTTTCGAGATACTTTTGACATCGTTGTTTGCTGTGAAAAATAGCACTGCATCTCCGGAATTTTCAAATGTAACGATTGCTTTTCCATCCTCAAATTTAAGGGTTGCGATGTTATTTTCAGATAGTTCAAGAGTTTCAATTTCTGCATCTGATGGGCTTGGAGTGATTTTTACCTCTGTAACATCTCCTATATTAAATTCTTCTTTTCCCCATTCTACGGATATAGAGTTCAATTCAGACGGAGATCTCAGCCATATAAATACTATCAGAGATGTTATGATCACAGCTGAGCATATTGCAGTATTCCTGACTCTATACGCGCGGAATTTTTTGGACACAAGGAAGTATATCAAAACTGGTATAGCAGGTATCCAAAAAAGAGAGTATGCAGCGAGTGCAACAGATAGCATTATCAGTAAGACGATAAGCCCGAGACATCCTCCTCCGCTTTGTTTTGTTGTTTTTCTCATTGTTTCCCCCTTCTTTTCTTTAGTTTTTCCGTTTTTGGTTTCTGTGTAATACAGTCCGCTCCCTGGAATCCCGAAGCTTTTGGTGCGCTTTCCATCGGAATTAACAGTGTAATGCATTCCTTTGCCACCAAACGTAAAGCTATGGCTTTTCTTATTAAGATTAAATTTTACACCGGGAGCAATTTTAAAACTTTTTCTGAAACGAAATCCCATTCTTCCCTTTGATTAGACCTCTCTTTCCCCTGCATTCTTTCTTTTGTAACGCCACATTTATATAAACGCCGAAGCATCTATATCTTTTCCATTTTTTACCAGTATACCGGTAATGTTTTGTATTTTATAATTGCAATATGAAGATATTACTCGATAAGATCATGCTAAGCAAAAACCTATCTACTCGGCAAGTTTCGATTATGACTGGCATATCCAAGTCCACGATCAGCCGCATTGCAAACGGTACAGTATCACCATCGGCGGATACACTGGAAATTCTTGCCAAAGGCTTAAAGGTGCGAATTTTCGACCTTATCGATTCTCCATATAAATAAGTGTCCCAGATCTGGGACGATTTCCATGTTTCGCATAAGTTTTCCCACGTTGCTTTGTTTACTTATATAGAAAGGAAAAATTTTCCTTTAAAAAACAGAACAAATGTTCGGAAAATCTATTGAAATATGTTTGGAAGTGTAGTAATATTTCAATAAGGAATTTCGAAAGTTTGTTCGAAAAGCGCGGAGGGATACATAATGGATTATAAGCGATTAATCATTGAATTGGTCAATAAGTCCAATAACACAGAAATGTTAGAACTTGTTTTCCGATTCTGCAAAAAGATTCTGGGCTAGGGGATGACCCCTAGTCCTTTTTTATTAAGCTGTCAGCCAGCTTTTCCAGAACCTCCCACTCGCTTTCATTAAGTTTGGCTAGTGCCTCGAAAAGACGCTTCTTAAATGTGTTATCTTCCATTACTAGATCGGCTGCAAATTCTGTGATCAGCTGATTCTTTGTTAACGGAACAAACATCTCGCCTTCTCCAGTTCGGAGCCATTCCTCGCTTACGTTGAATTTTTCACACATCAACCTATAAATCGGTTCTTGCTTTTCCGGATTCTTCAAACGATTATTTTCAATATTATTTATAACATCCCGTTTTACTCCGAGAGCTTCTCCAAATTCGGTTTGTGTCATATGTAATTGTTCGGTTCGGAGGAGCTTTATCCTCTCATACATTTCCAAATTATCACCTCCTGACAATATGTATTATATCACATGATTGTGAGTTTATCAACTCAAAAAGCAAAATAATTTTTCTTGGAAAGGGTTGACAAACTCTTAAAATGGCTGTATTATGAGTTTACAAGCTCAAAACAACACAAACGAAAGCGAGGAAATAGAAATGACAGTTTTAGATATGGTAATCAGAACGATGAAAAAAGGCGAATACGCAACGCATTACATAAAAGGAAAATCGAACTTCTTTTTAAGAAATAACGAAGATTTCTACCATTTAGACAAAGTTACAAAAGGATGTACAGCGACAGTGGTAGCGGGGACGGAAGAAGATGTTCTTGCTTATATAAAAGAAAATAATTTGAAACAAGTCGCATTATTACATATTTAACTCAATAGCCGGGTTATCTCGGCACTGTAATGCAGCCGAAGCCGGTTCCAAGCCCGGAAGATGCAGAGGACAGTGATAAAAGGAAAGGAGTAGTGAAGAGATGCATGAAATTTTTTGCACACACAAAACATTTTTAGGAGGAGAATCCATCGCAGCAATATCTTTTGAGCTTCCCGAAAAAGAGTGGGAAGAATTGAAAGAATTACAAGGATGGCAATTCGTAGAAAGATTTTTAAATCGAAAGAGAAAAAGGGTTGTAAATAATTTCGAACTTTTAAAAGCGATTAGTGCTGAACGAGAATTCAGTGAGATGATCATTGCGTTGGTGGAAGAATTTAAAACGCCCGAAAAGCTGGAAGACGCTTTAAAAAAGGAAATTTCAGAGGAAGAGCTGCGACATACATTAGAAGCAGCTCAAGAAAGTGGTTATCCTCTATTGTTTTCAGGCATGCAGTAAGCACAACCGTTTCTGTTTACAGCAAGCATGGAAGCAAAAATCACAGCTTCTGTATAAGTGTCGCAGTTAAAAACATGTTCTGGTTTTATTTCATCGATTTGACATTGCGGTGTTTCGCGGTCTAGATCGTGAATTTCTCCAGTGTTTTTGTTTAAAACAAATTGCTTTCCGTTAAAAGGCGAATTACAACGTCTCATAAGATTACTCCTTTCGTGATACTCAGACATGGCAGTGTCCTGTATCTATAGTATAGGAGATATGTAAACAAATGGCAATAAATCAAAAGAAAGAGAGGTGACAGCATGAGCGAGAAAGAAAAAGAGATTATCCGCAAAGTAGCACATGCGCTGCCGGAAATGTCCGACATGGATAAAGGATACTTCTTAGGATTCGCCGAAGCGATGGCGTCCAAGAAAACGGCAGAAGAAGCAGAGCAGAGTAAGGGTGAATCTGTTAAGAAAGAAGATTAGGAGGTAAAAAAATGAACGAATTACAGATTTTTAATAACGAAGAGTTTGGGGAAATCCGAACAGTAACTATCGACAACGAACCATGGTTTGTGGGGAAAGATGTGGCATCATCGTTGGGATATAGCGATACAAACAAAGCGGTGGCAATGCATGTAGAAAAAGAAGATAAAAAACTCAACGACAAATCGTCGCCGAGTTTTGGGCAGCGCGGAGCAACTATTATCAACGAATCCGGCTTATACGCCCTCATCTTCGGCAGCAAGCTGGAATCAGCGAAGCGGTTCAAACACTGGGTAACATCTGAAGTACTCCCAACACTTCGCAAGACCGGCTCTTACGAGATGCCAAAGAAGAAACAAAGCAACGAACGTCTTGCCAGTGTAAATAATGCAGTAAAGATTTTAACACCAATGCTTCAGGCAGCAGGGTGCAACAGTAAAATCCAGCTTCTAACAGCAAAATCGCTTTACGAAAAGGCAGGCGTAGACCTTCCAATCATGATTGAGGCAGATCAGCAGTATTTTGACACGGTACATATCGCCCGGCAAGCCGGCTGATAAAGCCGTCAACGAGATCATCCGCAGATTGGACTTATCAGAAGATCTGTACACAGAAACATGGGAATCTAAAGGAAATTGGCAAGGAGCTGTCCGCAAGTATGCTCCGCAGGTCATTGATATGGTAAAGCAGTGGTACTCAGATCATGGCTATCCGAGAGAGATTGAGTATACGCAGTGTGATGGACAGAAGAAACGGTATCATGTGATTTTTAGAGATTCAGAGGCGGCGTAATCATGACTTGTAAAGATTGCAGGAAATACAATAACTGCCTTGAGAGTAGCAGGATGTATCCGTGTACCGTATTTGCAAGAAAGGAGGTGCCACATGGCAAAAAGGTTAAGCCCAGAAGAAGCAGGGAAACAGATCGGATGTTCTGCGCACTGCGTAAGGATTAAGATGCAGCGGGGAATCTGGGATTTAGGTGAAGCATATCCGCCAAAAAAAGGAGTAAGAAGTACCTGGGAGTATTTTATCTGGCAACATAAGCTTGATAAACTTTTAGGAATTGAGAAAGGAGGTGGACAAGCATGAGCATTTGGGGAATTTTTAATAAGCATGGAAAAATCGAGCAATACGAAAAGAAAAGCGAACCGATGGGGGATATCATTCCGTTTCCAAAGAAAGAAAAGAAAGGACTGGAAGAATTGAAGTTTATTGATATCACCCATCCAGTAAAAAAGAGCGCATGGCCTGTAAACCATTAAGCGCCCTTATTAAATAATCCAATTAAATAGTAAACGATAATAGGAGGAAAATCAAGATGAAAAAATGGGAATTTAATGATGATATACCGGCAGAGATGGCAGTAGAGCTGATTCGAGCGGTGGCGAGATTCTATGAAACTATTAATGATGAGTATATATCGTCGACTGATAGAACAGTTTTGGCGATATTGGGAATCGAAAGGGTTGGTGAGCTGCATGATTGAGCCTATCCCTAATTATGATGACAGAAAGACTACTCCGCCGGACGATCCGGAAGCAAAAGGGTATTGCACCATCTGTGGTCAGCCCTTTTGGGAGGGCGATGCTATTTACACCGTAGACGGATGTGTCTGCGAAACATGTTTGAAGGAAAATTACAGAGAATTTGCATAGGAGGTAGTCATGAAATTTAGAACATTAAGAGCAGATGAAATAGAGTGTCGAGTGGCAGTAGCAAAGGATACCGGAATCTCTTTACTGCTTTACAAGGATGCCCGGTGCGACATGAATATCTTAGACGAGGAAGTCGGAAAAATGAATTGGCAACGGTCGCACAGCCGCGAAAATGCTAATTGCATAGTAAGCATTTGGGACTCAGGAAAAGGGCAGTGGATCAGTAAAGAAGATACTGGAACAGAGAGTTTTACAGAGAAAGAAAAGGGGCTTGCATCGGATAGTTTTAAAAGGGCTTGCTTTAACTGGGGAATCGGAAGAGAACTTTATACCGCTCCGTTTATTTGGATTCCATCTAATAAATGCAAAATTACTCCAAAAGCAGGAGGAAGAGGATATACTTGCTACGATCATTTTTTTGTGGAATCCATAGGTTATGACGATAAGAGGAATATAAATAAGCTAAAAATTCGAAATAAAGATAGTGGGGAAATAGTTTTTGCATTTGGCGAAAAGAAGCAAGAGGATTCTAACGAACCGCAAGTAAACGATGAACATAGTATCGATCCTAGCGAGTCGCAAGAAGTAGATCAAATGATAACTAGGGACCAAGTGAGGACATTGGAAAAATGCATTCCAAAACACAGTCAAACAGTTGAGAACGTGTGTCGACACTATAAAGTTCAGTGGTTGCATGAGCTAACAGTAAAGCAGTTTATGGAACTAATGAACAAAATGGGTGAGCGGTAATGAAATTCACCGGAGTATTGAAAAAGCCGATTATTGATTACGATACCTTACGCCCAATGCTTGTATTTGCCTCAAACGAGGATTTTTCGCAAGCTTATGAAGAGTTGAAAGGCTACGATAAATTAAGCCTTGAAATCAAGCCATATCGCAAGAAGAGGAGTCTTGATGCAAACGGATATTATTGGACTTTAGTCGCAAAGCTGTCAAGAATCATGAAGATGTCTAATCCGGAACTACATAACAAGCTGTTATGCGAATACGGCTATCCAGTCATCATAGATGGACAAGCAGTCAGGACACCGCTTCCAGATACTGAAGAGACTGACCGAAAGGTGCGGGATGCAATGGAATACCATCTGAAACCCACAACAGAAGTAAAAGAAGGAAAAGACGGCGTAACGTATCGGACCTACCTTTTAATGCGCGGGTCCAGTACATATAACACCGAAGAGATGGCACGTCTGATTGATGGACTGATTGACCGTTGCAGAGAAGCTGGTATGCCGGATTGTGAGATTGTATCGCCGGATGAAAAGCGAATCTTAAAAGAAAGGTATGGTGTCAATATTGACCAAAAGACTGGAAAGCATTTTTACTGATGACATGAATCATTGCATGTTTACCGGAAGTTGTGATGTGGAGCGACACCATATCTTCCACCATACACATAATGAGAGGATGCTGAGCGAGGAATATCGCTTTATCGCACCGCTTCGCCGGGATCTGCATCAAAACGGAAGGTTCAGTGTGCATCAGAATCCAAACGGAAAACTTGATATTTATTTAAAACAGCAGTGCCAACGCTACTATGAGGAGCATTACGGCACAAGAGAGGAGTTCCGACAGGAATTTCACAAAAATTACTTATAGCCTTATGTCTCTTAGGAGTAAGGAATATATCACATGTAACTTGTAAATTTGCTTCATACTCCTGCCGGTTACGTCTGTCCGGTGGGAGAGAAAGGGGAAGGAATGGCTGTAAACAGTAAGCAAAAGGGCGCCCGCTTTGAAAGGCAGCTTGCCGGTTTATTTAGAGACTATGGCTATACAGAAGCGCGTAGAACAGCGCAATACTGCGGGAATACCGGCGATGCATCGGATGTCGTGGGGCTTCCCGGAATCCATGTCGAGGCAAAGCACCAGGAACGGATGCAGCTTTACGACTGGATGGATCAGGCAAAGCGAGATGCAAAGGCTGGAGGAGCAGGATTACTGCCAGCAGTATTTAGTAAAAAGAATAATCACAGCATACTGGTCACAATGGAACTTGATGACTGGATGAAGATATATAGGGAGTATCAGTCGGGAATGGAACTAAAGGAGCGTGTAGAAGATGGCAAATAAGAGGATGTTTAATATTAAAATCGTTGATTCTGACGCTTTTTTGGATATGCCTTTATCTACGCAGTGCCTATATTTCCATCTTAACATGAGAGCAGATGACGATGGATTTATCGGAAATCCTAAGAAGATTATGCGCATGGTAGGATGCAGTGAAGATGATCTGAAACTGCTGATTGCAAAGCGGTTTGTCCTTACTTTCGAAAATGGCGTAATCGTCATAAAGCACTGGAAAATGCATAACTGCATCCAAACTGATCGATATACTCCAACAGTATATATTGACGAAAAGAACATGCTTTTTATTAAGCAAAATAAGTCTTATACACTGGATGAAGAGAAGAAATATATTCCAGCTTCCAAAACGGAAACAAAGCGGAATCAGAATGGAAACAAAATGGAAACAAATCGTATACAGTCTGTTTACACAGATATAGATAAAGATACAGATATAGATTTAGATATAGATTTAGATAAAGAGAATAGAGATAGAGTGAATTATCAGCAAATAGCTGATATGTATAATGCCACTTGCGAGGCATTCCCTCGATTGACTGTACTTTCAGAGAGAAGAAAGAAAGCAATTAAAGCAAGATTGAAGAAATATTCTATTGATGACATCCAAAGAGCGTTTGAGATGGCTCAAGAAAGTGATTTTTTGAAGGGGACAAATAGACGTAATTGGTCGGCTACATTTGATTGGATCATGTGCGATTCGAATATGGCTAAAATACTGGACGGCAACTATGCGAATAAAGACAATCACAGAACGGAGGGAAGAAATGACACTGGAGGACAAGCTGGAAGAGATGAAAGTCTCACGGAAATGGCAATCAGAGCAGGGATCGGGGACAGCTTCGAAGGATTCTGATGTGTGCCCTAAGTGCGGAGGAAGCGGATGGATTCCTTACGAGCAAGACGGAATGCTATTTGCAAAAGAGTGCGATTGCCGTGAGAGCGATTTAATGAGCCGTAGATTAAGTTTTGCTAACATCCCCGATACATTTAAGGACAAGGAGTTAAAAACACTTAAAACAAGCGTATACGCAACCACAGATGGCAAGCAAAAGTTTCTTACCGCTTGCAACATCGTAAAGCGATACATAGATAACTTTGACGATATGTTAGAGGCTGGCATGGGCTTGTATATTGTCTCTCGGACAAAAGGCAGTGGGAAAACAAGGATGGCTGCAAGCATTGCAAATGAGCTTGTGAAAAAACATAAAAAGCAAGTGAAATTTGCAGTGTCTACACGGATTCTGGATGAGATCAGAAGCACTTGGAAGAAAGATAGCGAGTATGCAGAGAGCCGATTGATAGATCAGTTGTGCTTGGCGAATGTGCTGATTATCGATGATTTCGGAGTTGAGCGAATATCTCCATGGGTGCAGGAAAAGTTTTACAACATCATAAACGAGCGGTACATACACAAGAAAGTAACGATCTATACAAGTAATGTGCCAATCGAGGAGTTAAATTACGAGGACAGAATCACGAGCAGGATTAAAGAAGTGAGTTATCTTATGGAATTCCCGGAAGAAAGTGTAAGGGATTTAATTGCAAAGCAGCACAACAAAGAAATGCTCGAAAAATTGGCAGAAGAGAGTAAACGGTAGAAGTACTGAAATGTCAATTTTGACCTAAAACAAGGATCAAACGAGATGAGGAAAAATGGAAGCATGGCAGCATTTATCTATAAAGGGACGAAGAAGAAAAGAAAGAAGAAGGTGAGAGGAAAATGATATTTATGACAACAAACCGTACTGTTGTCCTTAGAGATGAGGACGGCAGTCGCCAAAGGTGTAGATGTGGCTGTGAGAGATTTAAGAGAGTCACCAACGCAGGCAGAAGGTATAAGTGTGCGAGGTGTGGGAGGGTGTATTTTGTTAGGGAGAAGAAATAGAAACTTGCCAGAGGATCATACATGGCCAGAAGAGCCGTGCAGCTCCTTTCGGGACGAGGTAGAGCGTAGGATGGGAAAGAATAGAAGAAGTAAAGATAAGAGGTGCAAGCATGGGGAAATGCAAGTTAACAAGCGTATGCGGAAGTAAACAGTGTTGCATAGAGTGTACGGAACATGAAATTTGCAATATGCAATGCATAGACGTGGACGAGTATGAGTATTGTGTGGAGTGTCCGGAGTATGAGGAGGGAAAATACATGGATGGGAAGAAAGTTAGAGAAACAATAGAAGATTTTAAGGAATTATCTATCCAAATGCGAGAAAGAGGATTTAGTGGAGCTTCTAAGCATTGCGATTTGGCAATCGAAGCACTGGAAAAGCAGTTGCCTATGAAAGTGGAATATGAAGGCGGATTTAGCAACAATGGTTTTACAAGGTATCGAATGGCGAAATGCCCTGATTGTGACAGATGGCATAGCAGTAGAGACGAGATTATCTATTGTTCAAAATGTGGACAGAGATTAGATTGGAGTGAATAGATTGGAAGATGTAAAGATTTTAATACGGATCGGCACAGCGGTATGCGGCATATACTTATACAATATGGCATGGATCCAGGTCTTGGAAAATGACTTGACATTGTATGACGGTGATGACGCGCTGGAGAAAAGCTTTAAGATACTTGGCAAAGTATTTTTGTGTGTGCATCTGATAGCCTTGTTAGGTGCTATTGTGTGGGCGTGGATTTAGGAGGCGTGAGGGATGAACGTACTAGAGAAGATTTTAGAAGAGATGAAGAAAATTAAAGATGGAAACAGAAAGGAAAAATTGTATGGAAAATATCCGCCACAAAACAAAAGGCAAGAGACTCTAAATGCCTATTCGCAAGGAAATGAAGATGGTACGGATAATTTTTATAATGCGATTATTCCGATTATCCGTTCCCACATGGACGAAGCTTCAGATATGCACGGAAAGAGGTTGATTGATGCGAATGCACTAGATGAAGAAGTGAGAAATTTCTTCCTCACAATTATAGGTGATCCAAGCCAATCAACAGTAGTCAGAGAATGTAAAGAATCATTTAGGAGAATAATTGATGAGCAGCCAACAGTATATGAAGCTAATGATTGGATTCCGGTGGAAGAGTGGCTGCCGAAAGCAAGACAACACGACAATGGAGAACCGATAGAATTTATCGCAATGATAAAAGGGGCAGGAGTTCCGACTGTGTTATCAATAAACGAACAAGATGAGTGGTTTAGCTATGATGAAATGTTTTATGGAGAAGGGCGCTATAACAATTATGATGTTGTGGCATGGCAGCCACTTCCAGAACCCATATATTAAGAGTCCAAAATAGACACACCTTTTGCATTGTAAGCAGCCTGAAGGAATGTATGTATCATATCAGTGGTCATCACCATTCCTTCGGGGATTTGAAAAGAAAAGGGATTGTCTGGAATGGAAAGAAATTCCTGGTATAAAAGAAAAGTTTCATAAGATTCATATTTTTGATAATTATACATAGAAATGCCTCCTTAGATTTAAAAAAGAATTGATAAGCCAATTATAACATTCAAGGAGGAAGTAGTAAAGGAGGGAAGCCGATGAATAAAGAAGGATATAAAGATCCAACAGCAGACAGAGCGATCGCGCATGCGGATCATATACCAAAGCATGTAAGAGATGTAATCGAGGTCCTTAAAAAGATTGCCAGTCTTGCAGGATTTAGAATTGCAAGCATCGAACTGGAGGATAAGACCACCAGAAAGAAATTTAAATACCGAAAATGAAATAAATACAGACACATGGATGTTATGGAGTATTTGAGGAGAAAGGGGATTGATGCCGGTGGACAAGCAGATATTGATCGAGTACGCAGATATGAAAGAAGAGATTAAAGACCTTAGAAGACGGATACAAGAGGATAAGAAAGCACTGGATAGGCTAAATAAGACAGTTGTTACAGATTCTGTGACTTGCGGAAAGAAAGGGAAAAAGCCACTTCGGACAGTTAAGATACACGGAAAGCCTACAATGGCAATTATCCGGAAGCAGGCTGCCTATGAAAGAAAGATTACACAGCTAGAGTTATTGGAAGCTGATCTGCTCGAAAAGCAAACACAAGTAGAAGAATACATACAGCAGATAGAAAAGAGCAGGCTTAGGAGCATGTTTAGACTGTATTACATAGATAATCTGACGTGGGAAATGGTAGCCATGCAGATGAATTATATGTTTCCAAAGAAGAGAATTCCTTTTACGAAAGATAGTTGTAGAATGGCACATGACAGATTTTTAGAAAAAGTTTCATAAATGTTCGCCACTGTTCGCTTCAAAAATGGTAATATGGTATCATACCCGGAAAGGGAAAATGAATAACACTAACTCACTGTAAGGCACCCTCTGGGGTGCTTTTTATAATGCCATGAATGGATGGGTAGGTTCGATTCCTACACATGGCTTAGTAGCATATCACGGTAAATATTAAAAATCCGGAATGCCGTGGAAGTGCTACGATGTGATATCACGAAATGCAGATATCCGCAGATCTGCCAAGTAAACAAGTAGACATGATCTATATTTAGTGTTTTAGTCCCCGAGTGCGGATAGGGGAGAGGATGTCAATAAAAGGCATCCTACGGGCGTATAGCTCAGTTGGCAGAGCGATGGCCTCCAAAACCATATGTCATCGGTTCAATTCCGATTGCGCCTGTTGTGGACTACTGCAACCTCCTTTCTTTTGGTTACGTTGTTTGGTTTTGCTATTATGTTATGCAGTAGTCCTAAAAGTTTAACATATCCGGCTGTCGGCTGGATTTTTTGTTTGGAGAGTAAATATGAGATATGCGAATTCGAGAAACTGCGAAAACTTAGAAAAGTATGTATTTAATGGATGCGGAAAATACGATATACCGCGCCTTGATCTGGAAAGCTATGAAGGGGAGCATGAGTTTATATCGTTTAATTACGCAAGAACGGCGAAAAATAGAAATGGTAAAGTTTGCCATTTTTTTATTGATGATTATCAATTCCAGAGATTATGGACGAATATCGATGCATATATTCCCATGCTACAAGAATTTGATTATGTGCTAACACCTGACTTTAGTCTATATTTGGATTATCCGAAAGCGATGCAGATATATAATCATTATCGCAAACACTGGATTGGCGCATATATGCAGATGCTAGGGATTAAGGTAATACCTACAATTGCGTGGAGTGATAAAGAATCGTTTGACTGGTGCTTTGATGGGGAACCGGAAGGCGGAACTGTGGCTGTATCAAGTGTTGGATGCATGAAAAATAAAGATAGCAAGAAATTGTTTGTTGCCGGTTACAAAGAAATGATAAACAGATTGCATCCAGAAACCATTATTTTTTATGGCGGAATCCCTGACGAATGCAAGGGAAATATCGTTAGAGTAAAAGCATTTACGGATAAATTTAAGGAGGCTAAGTGTAATGGGTGGTAGAGGAAGTTCAAGCGGAGGTGGCGGAGCAGGCAACGGTTTGTCCTTTGATGCGAGTAAACTGAGTGGAAGTGAAAAACAGAAAGCATGGGCGAAGGAAATCGTGGACAGTGCTTTTAGAACCATTAATAATAATATAAAACTGAATACTACCGGAATTCGAGGACAGAATGCACGCTCCAAAGAAATGGCGGAGAACTACAAGAAGATAGGTAAAGAAATCAAAGGAAAGCTTAACACGCTCACAAACGCATCACAGGTGATAGATATAAGAGATGCGATAAGCTCGAGCAGGATTAACTTTCTTGCGAATAGTTGGACTAACCAGAACATGAGCAAGAAAAATAGGAAGTAAGAAAGGTGGTGAGCCAGATGGGAGCATTAAAAAATCCAAGGCATGAAAAATATGTACAGAACCTAGTATCCGGAATGAGCCAGCGTTTGGCTTACCGAGATGCGTTTCCGAAATCAAAGAGTTGGAAAGATACAACGGTTGATAGCAAGGCGTCAGAGTTGTTTGGTAAGGTTGTGGAAAGGTATAATGAAATTCTAGCAGAGCAAAAGGACGATGCGCTGTTAACACGTTGGGAGAAGAGAAAACTTCTTGCAGACATGGCGAGAGATGCGGGAAACCAATGTTCTGATAGGATTAAAGCAATAGATACTGACAATCGAATGGAAAACGAGTATGCGGCTAAAAACTACGTCGAAGATAATGACATGGTTCTGAAATTCATTGAAGGGATGAAGAACCATGATTAAATTAAGCGAGAAGCAAGTTGAGTATACGAAACAGTCCACACACCGATGGAATATAAAGTCAGGTGCCGTTCGTTCGGGAAAATCGTTTGTAGATACGTCGGCGGTAATTCCGGTTAGAATAATCGAGAGACTAAGAAAGCCGGGACTTACGGTTATATTGGGAGTATCGAGGGATACGATTGAGCGAAATGTATTGCAACCGCTTAGAGAAATATATACCGATAAGCGTGTGGGGACTATAAACAGCCGCAATACAGCTTATTTATTCGGAGAAGAGGTTTATTGCCTTGGCGCAGAGAAAGTCAGTCAGGTTGCTAAAATTCAAGGCTCATCTATTAAATATTGTTATGGAGATGAGATAGCGAAGTGGAACAAAGAAGTATTCCAGATGCTTAAATCGCGTTTAGATAAGCCGTATTCGTGCTTCGACGGAGCTTGCAACCCGGAACATCCAACGCATTGGCTCAAAGAGTTCATTGATAATCCGGAGCTAGACATCTACTTGCAGAAATACACAATCTTTGACAACCCGTTTTTGCCGGAGGAGTATGTAAAGCAGCTTTGCAAGGAATACGAAGGCACAATCTATTATGATCGCCTCATTCTCGGACTGTGGAAAAGAGCTGACGGGTCAATCTACAAGCGGTTTGCAGATGATCCAGAATCATTCCTCTGTGAAATTGTAGATGAGTTTGCGCCAGATTCAGAACATAAGCAGTTCCGAAAGGAAGATATTACATCAATCGAGATCGGTTTGGACTTTGGTGGAAACCAGTCCGGCCATTCTTTTGTGGCAAGAGGATATACAGACAATTACAGAGATGTAATTGCGCTAAAATCCCGCAGAATCATGGCAAAAGATGAAAATGAAGACATCGACAGCAATCGACTGAATGAGCTGTTCTGCGAATTTATCCGGGAAGTAATAGATGAATATTCGGTGTGCGTTAGAAGTGGAGACTATGTACAATATTGCAACGTGGAATCCGTATTTTGGGACAATGCAGAAACGGTCCTCGGTAATTCTATACGGAACGCGGTAGAAAAAGAGTTTCCGTGGATTTCTGTCCGACCTGCGAAGAAAAGACCGATAAATGACAGAATTAGATGTACCGTCAAGCTCATGGGGGCTGGGCGGTTTTTTATTACAAAAGACTGTGAATCATTAAAGACAGCCCTTACGGATGCAGTGTGGAACAAGGAAGTTGTCGGGAAAGATGAACGCCTGGATGATGGCAGCACAGATATTGATAGTCTAGATGCCTTTGAATACACGATTGAACGTGATATGAAATATCTGATTGAAGAGGTGGAAGATGTTTGATGGATTTAAGAGACTGTGGAAAGGAATAAGGAGAATGTTTGGATACACAACATTGAAACAGATCGTCGGCAAGGACATCGCCTTTTCCGACAAGATGATATATGCAATTGACGATTGGAACAAGATGCTCAATGGCGAAGCAGACTGGATTACAGGTAGTGTTGTCTCGCTTGGAATTGAAGCAGGAATCTGTCGAGAGTTCGCCGACTGCGCACTGGTGGAAATGGAAACTAATGTAAGCAACGAGCGACTGGACAAGATCTATCAAAAGAACATTACAAGCTTAAATGAAAACCTGCAAGACGGGCTTGCACTTGGCTCTTTTGTGCTGAAACCTCTTGGTGGGGGAGCAGCTGAGTTTGTGACAGCAGACAAGATTATCCCGATTAGCTTTGGCGATGATGGGAAACCGAATGATATTGCATTTCTGACTGTAAAAAAGGTTGGTGATGTGGATTATTTTACTCGATTTGAACGGCATTATTTTGTGAATGGTAATCTGACCATAGAAAACAAATGCTTTCATTCACAAACAGAAAAAGATATTGGCCTGCCATGCAGCTTAGAAGCAGTAGAAGAGTGGGAGAATATTGAGCCTGGTCCGATTACCTATCCGGGAATGAATCGGATGGACTTTGGATACTATCGGAATCCGATTAAAAACAAAGTGGATGGCTCTGCTTGCGGTGTATCTCTATATGATTCTGCGGTGGAACTGATTAAGAAAACAGATATTCAGGGCGCAAGGCTTGACTGGGAGTATGAATCTGGGGAACGTGCCATCCATGCAGATAGTAGGGCGTTAAAGCAAGATAATAGAACTGGGAAATATAAGATTCCAAAGGCGAAAGAAAGGCTTTACAGAGGGCTGAATTTGGAGGCGGGTAAAGATCAAGAATTGTTTAAAGAGTATTCCCCAGAAATGCGAGATGAAGCCTTTAAACGCGGATTAGAAGAGTACAAGCGTGAGATTGAATTCTCTGTCGGTTTAGCTTATGGAGACCTGTCAGATGCACAGGAAGTGGCAAAGACAGCCACGGAGATTAAGACATCGAAGAGTCGGAAATACAACCGAGTAACGGCAATCCAGAACAACTTATACGATTGCTTAGAGGATTTCGTTGCAGGGCTTGCATTTTACAATAGCATGCTCAACTCGGGCTATGAGTTTTCTTGTAAGTTTAATGACTCCATTCTGACTGATGAGGAAACAGAACGCCAACAGGATAGGCAAGATGTGAGCATGGGAGTTATGTCGCATCTGGAATACCGAATGAAATGGTACAACGAAGATGAAGCCACAGCGAAAAAGATGTTGCCGGAACAGAATCAAGTGATGGAGTAGGTGAGCTGATTGAAAGAAGATTACAAGAAGCAGCTATCCGGTCAGATCGAAAAACATTTCTCCGATTTGGAAATGCGGATCATGGAAGATATTGTTCGTAGGATAAGAAAAACCGGTAAAATCACAAGTACAGCAGACTGGCAGATAAACCGGCTCAGGATTCTAGGATATTCTTCCGAAGACATCGAAAATATGCTGAAAGAAGCACTAAATAAGTCTTACCCGGAAATGTTTGAACTATACGATAAGGTGATTGACTGGGAGTACGTTAGAAACAAGGACATCTATGAACAGGTAAATGCTGAGTTTATCCCTTATGAAGAGAATGAGGAGCTTCAGCAGATCACAGAAGCCTTAATACAGCAAAGCGGAAATGACTTGCAGAACATTACTAAATCACTTGGATTTTATTTAGATTATGGAACTGGTAAGCCAGTATTAACCCCATTAGCCGAAGTCTATCAGAAGTATTTAGATGCCGCCTGCTTAGATATTGTAACAGGCGCATTTGATTACAATAGTGTCTTGCGTAGAGTGGTCACACAACTGACTAACAGTGGACTGAGACAGATTGATTATGCATCCGGCAGGGCGAACCGGATTGACGTAGCAGCTCGCAGGGCTGTGATGACTGGAGTATCACAATTAAGCGGTAAAATATCTGAAATAAACGCCAAAAAGCTTGGAACAGATTACTTTGAGGTGGAATGGCACGCCGGAGCCAGACCGACTCATGCAGCATGGCAAGGAAAAGTATATAGCAAGGAAGAACTCACAACGGTATGCGGACTAGGAAGTGTGACTGGATTACTCGGGGCAAACTGCTATCACATCTATCATGCATTTATTCTCGGAATATCCGAAAGAAACTGGTCAGATGAGTGGCTTGCAGAGCAGAACCGCAAGGAAAGCATACCTAAGACATTTAATGGCAAGGAATACACCTTATACGAAGCCAAGCAGCAACAGAGGAAAATGGAAACTGCTATGAGAGCGCAGAGGGAAAAGGCTGTGCTATTAAAGCAGGGTGGAGCTGACCCGAAAGATGTAATGCTTGCAAAAGCAAAGTATCAAGGGCAACTCGGAGAGTACACTAGATTCTGCAAGCGAATGGGGCTACAACAAGAACGAGAACGCATCTATTACGATATGCGAGGAAGAGTAGCACCCGTACCGAAACGATTTAGGAGGTGAGAAAAATGAGCAAAGTAAAAGTAATGAGACAGCCGACAGCATCAGCAACATTGAATTTTGAATTTGAGGTTGCAGCATCTGAGTTTCTTATTAAAAATCTTACCGATGGAGAGATATATGCTTCCTTAGAAAGAGATGCGACAAAAGAGCAGAGCGTACTGATTCCGGCGCAGACTGCACAACGATTGCAGTATGGTTCTTACGGCGGTGGAAAGAGCAACATTGTCCAAATTATCCCCACAGCAACCAGCGAAAAAGGAGTGGAAGTACAATGCTTAAAATGGTAGATGGAACTGGAATCATCGGTGTTGATATGGTATGCCCTCTAGGTGGTGCTGTATCCCCTCCTCAGCCACCGAATTATGACAAGGTAGAAGTGGAAGGGGTAGGGAGTTTGGTGCTTGCAAATAGCTTAAAAGCGCCACTTGAGAGGGTGGAATTGCTTGGCGGCACAGAACAACTTACTACGACAGGGAAGAATTTGTTTGATGCAAAGCAACTACAAGGAGTACCTGGATTCGAAGTAGAAGGGGATGAAATAACCCAAAGTGGATATAACACAAGTGCGGATAAAACTTTAAAACAACTTTGTCCGACAATCACACCGGGCACATATATTTTAAGCGCAAGCAATGGTGATTTTACAGGGTTATTTGGATTGTCGAAACCTATGTATAAGAAAAGCGCTGTCGAAGTAACGGAAGATGATCTAAACAAAACCGTAGCATTAGTGGGAAGTTTAAATAAGGCAATTAAATACAAATTGCAAATAGAAAAAGGCTCTACTACCACTCCTTACGAACCCTATACAGGACTCAAACCATCCCCAAGTCCAGAGTATCCGCAGGAGATTAAGTCCGCAGGGAAGTGGAATGATGGAACGCAGAAGTATGAAGTGGATGTGAAAGTTACTGGGAAGAATTTACTTGATATAAAGGACATTACTTCCGAAACGCCACAATGGACAGAAATACCGTGTTTGATAAAAAACAATATTTATATTAAGAGCAACAATTCAACAGCTTTGGTAGAAAATAATCAAGCTAGATTAATCGTATACTTTAAAGATGGGACAAGTAGAGCGATGTATGATAATTTAATGGCTTGCGGACTTCCTTTTAAGGTGGAATTTGAAAATCCAATAACGACGATAAAAGTTAGAGGAACACATATAAAAAGTGGTGTGTATTCTGATATACAAGTCGAATATGGAAATGAACCGACCCCTTACGAGCCTTACACTGAACAATCCGTACAAATCGCCCTAGACGAGCCATTGAGAGGCATTGGAGAGTACAAGGATACAATCACAAAGGATGGAGTTGTGAGGAAGATTGCACCATATGAAGTCAATTTGAGTGATTTAAGAGATGGCGGATATGAAAAGACAAACACTGTAATGTTTAGTGTAAAAGTGCAAAATAAAACAGTAGGATATGCAAGTTTGAAACCGACTATTCTCTGCAATATACTTCCGGATTGTGCCTTGCAAATGTCAAATATATACAATAACGACAAAGAATGTATTGCCGTAGGTAACATGTATGTCTTATTTAGAGTAAATAAAAGTCGATTGAAAGACATATCATCTTTCGAAGCTATTAAGCAGTCATTTATCGAACTTATGGAAGGAAAAAAGATGCTTGTGGAATATGCCCTTGAAACACCAGTAACAGAACCTCTCCCGGAATCTGTGCAAGCACAACTCTCTTCCCTGCACAGTGAGAACGGAGTGACACATGTATTTGTAGACAGCGGAGAAGTACCATGTGGAATCAAATTAACCTATCGAAAGGAGAAATAAATATGAACTACGCAAAAATCATGGAAAACGGAACTGTAAGAATCAGTTCCATCAAAAAGGAAGGCTATAAGCCACTTAAGGAAGAGAAGCCGGAGGGATTCAGTAACCTTGTCTTTGTCGGTTATACCGAAACAGAAGAAAACGTAATTAAAGAGTACGAAGCTGTGGATGACGGAATGAGCGCCTATGGCAAGCTGCAAAAGGACTTAAAAGCAACACAGACAGCGCAGGAAGTCACAGACCAAGCAGTGCAGGAACTGATTCTCGCAACAATGAAAATGGGGGTGTAAATTATGGCACAGTTTTTGGCAAACAGGATTAAAGGTGGACACTTGATGATCGGCGAGGTACCGGAGAGCTTAAAAGAGCAGGTGCAGGCGTTACTTTAAGTATGGGGAAATTGAATAAAAAGGAAAGGTGAAAACAGATATGTTAAAAGCGATGTTAAGCCAACCAATGGCAGGAAAAACAGATGAGGAAATCAAAGAAACACGTGAGAAAGCGATTGAGGTATTGCAGGAAAAGGGATATGAAATCGTGAATACTCTTTTTACAGATGAGTGGTATAGCAGCGAAAGTATGGAAGAACGTGGTGTTGTTCAGATTCCCCTTTGTTTTCTTGCAAAATCTTTAGAGAATATGAGCTTGTGTCATGCTGTTTATTTTTGTAAGGGTTGGGAAAATGCTAGAGGTTGTCGTATTGAGCATGATGCAGCGGTTGCTTACGGACTCGACGTACTTTACGAAGAAGGTTAAATGAATTAGAGAAAATAAGTTAGCACATAGAGATATGTGTTATTTTTATGCCTTTTGGTCAGTTGATTAGACCTTAAACAGTCAATTCGTGGCGGATGGTAACACGCCTAAAACTACCTAACACGAAAGGAGAATGAAGCATGAAAACAGATTTTTTAAAAGGACTCGGATTGGAACAGGATGTAATCGATAAGATTATGGCGGAGAATGGGAAGGATATTGCAACCGAAAAGGCGAAGACTACCAAAGTAGAGGGAGAGCGTGACAACTTTAGAGATCAGCTTGCGACTGCGACAGAATCTTTAGAGAAATTTAAAGACGTAGATCCGGCAGCTATGCAGGGCGAGATCGACAAGCTGAATCAGCAGTTGAAAGATAAGGAAACAGAGTATGCTGCCAAAGAAGCTGACCGTATCTTTTCCGACACAATCAAAGAAGCTATCAAGACAGCCGGCGGAAGAAATGAAAAAGCAGTAATGGCTATGCTTGATATGAACGCTTTGAAAGAATCGAAAAACCAGTCTGAGGACATTAAAAAAGCATTGGAAACCGTAAAGGAATCAGATGCTTATTTATTTGGTTCTGATGAGCCGTTTAAAAATGCAGTGGGAGCAACAGGAGGCTCTGGTACAGGTGGAGATAACTTCTCTGCAATCAGAGCAGCTATGGGACTCCCGACAGAGAAATAATTAAGAAAGAAGAGGTAAATAATTATGGCAAACACAATCGCATTAAGAAAAGCGTACTCTACAATGTTGGATGAGGTTTACAAACTGTCATCCCTTACAGCGGTTCTGGACGGACCGAATGAACTTGTAAAAGAGGGAGCAAACGCAAACGAGATTCTGATCCCGAAAATGTCCATGCAGGGACTTGCAAACTACAACAAGCAGACTGGCTATGTTGCTGGTGATGTAACACTGGAATACGAAACAAAGAAATGCGGATATGACCGTGGACGAATGTTTACAATTGATGCTATGGACAATATTGAATCCGCAGGCGTAGCATTTGGCAGATTGTCCGGAGAATTTCTGCGTACCAAAGTGGTACCGGAGCTTGATGCATATCGTCTTGCAGGCTATGCATCTATTTCCGGTGTCACAACAGTAGCAGCAGCTTTAAATGATGGTAAGACGGCTCTTGCAGCACTCAGAACAGCTAGAAGCGAAATCGAGAATGCAGAAGCGAACCTTGCAACTTGCTATCTGTTTATCAATCCGACAATCTACGGCATGATCGAGGACTTGGACACAACGGCGTCCAAGAAAGCTATTGATGGCTTTGCAGGAATCGTCAAAGTTCCGGAGGGAAGATTCTATTCTAAAATCGATCTAACTGCTTCTGGTGCAGGCGGATATACGAAGAATGGCAGCGGTAAAGCAGTAAACTTTATGATTGTGGACAAGCAGGCAGCAATCCAGTACCAGAAGCACACAGTATCTAAGATTATCACGCCTGATCAGAATCAGGATGCGGATGCTTGGAAGTTTGGATATCGTACAGTTGGTATTGCAGAATGCTACGACAACAAGAAAGACGGTATTTATGTACATACAGTAGCGTAAGGAGTGATCGAATGAATCTGTACGCAGATTATGAATATTACACCTCTACATACAAGGGGAATCTGCCAAAAGAAGAGTTTGAAAAGTCCATTATGAAAGCATCAGCTTATGTCCGGAGGATTACCTTCGGGCGTGCTGATGACAACACGGAAATGGATGAGGTAAAGATTGCAACTTGCGCCGTCTGCGAATTGTTGGTAAATGACGAAAAAGCCAGAAGCAAGCATTTAGGGCGTGCTGTCACGTCCGAGAATACGGATGGATACTCTGTCAGTTACGAAAGCGGAGGAAACGGGGAAACAGCAGATGATCTGCTTGCCAGAAAGATATTTAACACATTGGAACTCTATCTTATGCCGATTGGTCTCTTGTATATGGGGGTAGAACCATGATAACCAACACAGATGCAACACTGTACGGCAGAAAATACAACTCCGAAACCAGACTGGATGAGTGGGAGCGAACGTATATCCCAGAGGTATGGTGGTACAAAAACGAAAAGTCGCAGATCACGACAGATGGATTAAAGCAAGCAGACACCTACACAGTCAGAATCCCGGATGCGAGCGTGGAAATCAAAAAAGACGATTACCTTGTAAAAGGCGATTGCAAGGTTGACATGCAGACGATTAAGGACTTGGACGGACTGGACAAGACTAGAATTACATCTGCAAACTACAATACTTTTGGCGGAAATCCGCATATTAAGGTGGTGGGAGTGTAGTGGCAAAAGGAAAGAAGAAATTTAAGATCGAGACACCGAGAGGTAAGATATCAACTTACACGATTTCCAAGGGAGATTTGAAAGGAAGGACAATAGCGATACTCGACTGGAATCCGAACTTTAAACCGAATATGGAATCTGGGTTCGCAAGCGCACAGGAGTTTGTTGATTCTGAATGCATCCGGCGTATGAACCCGGAGACTCCAAGACGGACAGGTGTGCTTGTTAAGTCAGCAACCCTCGGCACCGTAATTGGAAGTGGTGAGATCAACCAGATTGCACCTTACGCACGTAGGCAATATTACGAGCACAAGGAAAAATCACGGTGGTTTGAGCGCATGAAGAACCGCCACAAAGACTCTATCCTGAAAGGAGCGGCGAAGTATGTCAAATCTCATTGACAGCGTAAGATCGTATATCCTCACATGCCCTTTTTTAAGTGATGGGCGTGTAAATGTGGACTACATCGGGACGGATATGGGGTATTCTGTTGACCCTCTTCCTTGCGATCCGATCATACAGAAGTATATGGACGGTGGGGCAAAGAAACAGTTCCAATTCGCATTTACGAGCCAAGAGGAATACGATCAAGACGCAAGAATCAACATTGAAAATAGCGGATTCTTTCAAAGGTTTGAGGAGTGGTTGGAACAACAGAGTTTTAATAATAACCTGCCGGAGCTTGGAGAAAAGAAGAGTCCGATAACAGTAGAAACTTTAAATAGCGGTTACTTGTACGATATTAACGAGGAAAAAGCTAAATATCGTATCGAGTGCCGCTTGATTTATGCACAGGAGGTATAAACATGGCAGAAACAGCACCAAAATTAGTAGGCAGACACCTGCGAGTAGCATTTTTAAACACGGATACAACAAACAGTTCGCCAAAATTCGAAAGAATGACTAATTTCACATCAATGACGAATGGGAAGAATCCGAAAGAATACTCTCGTCAGTATGTGGATGAAAGCACGGAGAGATCGGATGTCGTTGGGTACGCACCGGCTACGGAATACTCCTTCGATATGTACGCAGGAAATCCAGTACATGAGCGCATTGCAGCAATTCATGATGGAGAGAAAGTTGCGGATGATGCTCATGTGGAAGTTGTTACAGTGGATTTTTATAAGAAAAATACGAAAGGCGATAAGTGCTTTGCCACAAAGCGAACTTATGCAGTTATCCCGGATTCGGACGGAGATGGTACAGATGCATTAGTGTACAGCGGATCACTAAAGGCTGTATCCGATGTTGAAGAAGGATATGTTACAGAAACTGATATTACATCTAAAACAGTTACTTACGCCAAGGGAGACTATGCGGCAATGGGGTAGCTACCGCCAGTTGTGTGGCGGTGAAAAATAAGAAGAATAGGAGAGTGAGCCAATGAGCCAGTGGAAATTTAATGATTTTGAAACAGATATTGATTTTACAGACGCGGATTTTATGGAGAGATTCGAGGATTGCTACGACAAGATGATCGAGGAAACAGAGACAGTTCCGAAAGTTGGTAAAATATCGGAAATTACAAGGGCGCAATGCAGAGTTTTTGATAATTTTTATGACAGATTATTCGGGGATGGAGCGAGCGTCGCAATGTTTCTCGGAAAAAATAGTATAGACATGAGAGTTAAGGCTGCTAATTCGTTATTTGATTTTCGGAATAGCGAACAGTCTAGATATAACAGCATGGTAAACAAGTACACACCAAACAGGAAAGCAAGGAGAGGGGCGAAGAAAAATCGATGAACCTCTTCTATGAAGAATTGCCAACATCAATTGTAATAAACGGAGATCACGTGAGAATTAGAACTGATTTTCGGGACTACATTTCTCTTATAGACATGTTAAAAGATAAAGACATTAAGTCTATTGATAAGGTTTTGATTCTAAGCGAATACTTTCTTGATGATGTTGAAATATCACAACCTGCAATTGATGCACTGCGCGATTTTATAAGTATGGACATTACAGAGGTAGAAATGAGCCAAACAAGGACAAGAAGGCAGAAGAACCTTTTTTCGTTTTCCGTCGACTATCCATATATATTATCAGCATTTTTGCGCGACTACGGGATCGACTTAATCGATATAAAATATATGCACTGGTGGAAATTCCGGATGCTTTTTGACGGATTATCAGAGGAAAATGAAATTAAAAAAAGAATCATGTATAGAGGAATTAATCTAAGTGAAATAAGAGACCCGGAAGAGCGGAAACGAATTCAAAAAATACAGAAAGTTATTGAATTAAAGCAAGAAGAATTGACCGATTATGATATCGGCGATGCTTTTGTGTAGGTGTTAAACATGAAAAAAGAGCCAATTTTAGTCCGGGAATGGATTAGGTGCCCTGCTTGTGGTTGCAAACTTGCTATTGCAGATAATACAGCTCGAAGCCACGGTATCTACGTCAAGTGTCGGACTTGTAAAAAAGAAGTAGAAATTAAAAAATAAAGCACTTAATTGAGCCTATGAGCCTGTGCTATCCATAAAGGAGGGATAGTATGGGCTATGATGGCTCATTGAAATTTGATACAGAAATAAACGAATCAGGACTTAATTCCGGAGTTTCCAAACTTGGGGGAATAGCCAAGAAAGGCGCAGGTGCTGCGGTTGCTGCAGTTGGGGCTGTTACAGCTGCGCTCGGCGCTGGCGTTGTTGCAGGTGTTAAATACAACGCATCTATAGAGTCGTATCGGACATCGTTCGAGGTAATGACTGGTTCCGCAGAAAAGGCAGCGGAAGTAATTGACAGATTAAAAAAAGTCGGAGCATCAACGCCGTTTGAACTTCCAGATTTAGCAGATACCACGCAATTACTGATGAATTACGGTTTCAGCGCAGATGAAGCTATGGATAAGATGATGATGCTTGGTGACATCTCGCAAGGATCTGCAGAGAAAATGTCTAGAATTGCCACTGCTTATGGACAGATGTCTTCGGCTGGCAAGGTCTCCCTAGAAGATGTGAAGCAGATGATTGAAGCAGGGTTTAACCCACTGCAGGAGATTTCTGAAAGCACAGGGGAGTCAATGTCATCCTTGTACGACAGAATTAGTAAGGGAACAATCTCTGTAGATGAAATTACAGCGTCTATGCAGAGAGCGACATCTGAGGGTGGCAAGTATTTCCAGAGCATGGAAAAACAGAGCCAGACATTTAGCGGGCTTATCTCGACCTTGAAAGACAATGCACAGCAGTTGTTAGGCGAGGTTGTGAAACCAATATCTGACGGACTTACAAAATCATTATTACCTGCAGCAATCAGCGCAATTGAACAGCTTACGAAGGGATTCGAAGAAAACGGAGTTTCTGGCATGATACAGGCTGCTGGAAATATTGTAAGCGGTTTATTTACTGGCATAATGGAAAATGCCCCGTCTCTTATCTCGACCGGCTTTGAGCTTTTAAACCAATTTTTGCTCGGGATTGCGACTGGAATACCTACACTGCGTATTAAGGGATTTGAATTTATAACGCAAATTGCACTTGGAATTTTAGAAAATCTTCCACAACTAATTACGCAGGGAGCAATGGTGATTACGAATTTTGTAAGCGGTCTCTTGTCATCACTCCCATCAGTATTGCAATCTGGCGTGCAGATGATTTTACGGCTCGTAGATGGTATTATAAATAATCTTCCTTCTATTGTATCGGCAGCGGCGCAGGCGATTGCTCGGTTCGTATCGAGCGTCGCAAGTAATCTTCCTCAGATTCTATCCACGGGTATTAAAATTATTGGTGAATTAGCTTCAGGTTTAATCCGGGCTATACCAAACCTTGTAGGGAAAATACCGCAGATTATATCCGCAATCAAAGATGCGTTTTTAAGTGTGGACTGGCTTAGCGTCGGAGTTAATATCATTAAAGGAATTGCTTCCGGTGTAGCTTCTGCGGCGGGCCAACTCGTAGATGCTGCAGTAAGTGCTGCAACAGACGCTCTGAATTGGGTCAAGAGCAAACTTGGTATTCATTCCCCATCACGCGTATTTAGAGATCAAGTCGGAAAAAACATGGCGCTTGGTATTGGCGTTGGGTTTGAGGATAATATCCCGTACAAGGACATGGAAAAACAGGCGAGTAGGATGGTGACGCGTATACAAGGAGCAGCTCTCGGAATCACATCATCAGCTAGTTCGACAGCGAGTGGCTATGTAGCTTCGAAATCCGCATTCAGGACGACAGATACTAGTGATCTGCTTTACGCAGTGGATAAGCTATCCAGACTTGCAAACAGACCAGTCGAGATCGTTAATAAGATTGATTCTATAGAGACGTCCAGAGTGCTTGCTACGCCAATGCAAAGACAGATGAAAAAGAATCAAGAATTCAGAAAAATGTTAGGAGGAGATAGAACTTGAGTCTATCTGTAAAATTCAATGACCAGGAACTCGGAAAGTACTTAAATGTACTATCCGGGTTTTCTCCATTTAATGGGGTGGATAGAGAAACAGAACTTTTAGACGGTGCGGAATCGCGCAAAGGTGAAGAGTTTGGATATACCACTTACAAATCAAGACTCATAGAGATGCCGTTCGAATTAATCGGAGACATCGCAGAAAGCTATAATAAAATTCAGGAGATACTTAACGTTTCAGAGCCAAAAAAGCTTGTGTTTGGCAATTACCCGAATCGTTATTTCTGCGCAATACCGAATGGTAATCTTGATATAACGCAGGTCTCAATCTTCGGAAAAGGCACAATCACATGGATTGTTCCAGATGGTGTAGCTTACTCTGTGGCAGAGTTTGATTTCGATGGCGTTCAGCAAGATGGTTACCAGACAATTACTGTCCAAAACAATGGCACAGAATGGGCGGATGTGGACTATGAGATTACACACAATCACGAAAACGGATTCATCGGACTGATTAGCCAGTATGGCATTATCCAGCTTGGAAAAGAGGAGGAAGCTGACGGAGAAACATATAAAGCATCGGAGGTGCTTGCGAAAGGATTCGGGAAATTCGCAACAGATCACGGAACATCTGCACAGAATCCATCGAATACGACAAGCGGGACCCTTGAAGTGCGTGACGTAGCTGGAAATGATTGTCTTCTTCTCGCAGGAGGGCAGTCAGGATCTGCGAATTGGTGGAATGGTGGGATGAAGACCATTACAATTCCGGCGGATAGTGAAGGAGCGACTGGATCAAAGAACTTCTACTGCTATACTCAGCACTGGTTTGAAACTGGATTAATAGGGCAGACAGGGGCACAGACAATCGCATTCCTGACAGGCGATAATCAGGTTATCTGTGCGATGTCGATTAACAAAAGCGATTTAGTCGGTAACATGGCTCACGTGGACTGGTTCGGTCCTAAAAATAAGCTTCTCAAAAGTATTGATTTTTCTCCAACAAATGGCGAAGGAAATCCGTATAATCTCAAAATGGGTGGAGGACATAATGATTTCCTTAAAGAAGGAGATCGTTTGAGAATTTTTTGGTATGGACAATATTTCACTTATACCTTGCCTGAAATCAAAAATATGGAGTGCAAGAAGGTACAGATATGGATTGGACAATGGGGAAATCGCAACCTTGGCAATCAATACGTTACAAGGAATTATATCAAACACTTTTCGTTTACTAAAAATAATGTAGAAAAATATAGGGATATTCCCAATAGGTATAAAGCTGGGGACGTGGTTACAATCGATGGAGAGAGTGCAAAGGTTCTTGTGAATGGGATGTCGGCAAGAGGAGATGAAATTACCGGCACGGATTATTTTAAAGTTCCACCAGGAACAACAGAGATTCAGTTCTGTTATTCTTCTTTTTCATCTCCACCGCCACGGATCAGAGCAAAAATACGGGAGGTATATTTATAATGAAACATGTCAGAATTGCGATTTTAAACACGAATAACATGCCAGTCGCCTTTATGGATAATAAACATAAAAAGTCAATGCACTACTGGAACGATGAACTTCACGAGTATTTGCAAGGCGCAGCCAATACTTATAGTTTTACGGTAAATGCAAAGCATGGAGACTCAGAACATGTTACAATAGGGAATAAGGTAGCATTTATTTATAAAGGCAAATCGTATTACTTAAATATTATAAATACCGACCAGACAGAAGAGACAATCACAGCAACAGCATGGTCACTATCTTTTGAATTGATTAATGAGGATGCAGGCAAATATAAAGCCGAAAAAGCAATGAGCTTCGCGGAATACCTTGCTGTATTTGATGCAGAGAAGACACTGAAACTCGGGGTTAACGAGGTGTCAGACAAACGCATCACAAATGAATGGACCGGTACGACATCTGTGTTAAAAAGATTGTTCTCTCTCGCTAATGTTTTTTCGGCGGAAATTGAGTTTAAAACAGTTTTAAATAGAGACTATTCATTAAAAGAAATTATTCTAAATGTTTACCGAGAACATTCCAACACTGATAGTGGAATCGGAGAATATCGAAACGATATCGTCCTACGGTACGGAAAAGGAATCACCGGGATTCGGAAGACTACGGATGCAGAGAGCCTTTATACTTGTATCCAACCCACCGGGAAAGATGGCTTGACAATCAACGGACTAAATAAAAAAGAGTACGATGAGAATGGTAATATCGAGTACTTTACAGACGGTGAGATCATCCGGGCACCACAGGCAAGGGACCGATTTCCGTCCAATATTGTAAACAAGACGGATGCTTATATTTTGATGCGGAAAGAGTACGATACGGACAGCAAGGACAAGCTCTATAGCATGGCTTTATCTGATCTAAAAGTTGCATCTGAGCCAGTAGTGACCTACGAGGTGGACGGGTACTTTGACACCAATATCGGGGACACTGTGAGGATGCAGGATCAGGAGTGGACACCAGTCCTTTATTTACAGGCGAGAGTATCTGAACAGATCAGGAGTCTTACCAATCCCAAAACTGCAAAGACGGTATTTACAAACTACAAAGAGCTTGCATCCGAAATTTCGGATAGCTTATTGCAGAGGATGGAGGAACTTATTAATAAAAATAAGGTTTATACCTGTTCAATTTCCACCAACAACGGCATTGTTTTTAAAAACGGTGTTGGTAGTACTACTTTGACAGCTCATGCTTACGACAACGGAGTAGACATTGCCGATAGACTGAAAATCCAATGGAAGAAAGACGGTCAAGAACTTTATACCGGCAGGAGTGTGACAGTAAACTCGGAAGCCGTGGATACTAAGGCGATTTACTCGTTCGAAGCGTTTGAAAACAATGTAAAGCGTGGGTATTATGAGGTTACAGTGACAAACGTATCCGACGGAACACCAGGAAAAGACGGAACTACTTATTACACATGGATCAAGTATGCAGATGATGAATACGGAAATGGAATATCTGACAGTCCTGACGGAAAGCAATATATGGGTGTTGCCAACAATAAAGAGCGTATGGATGAGTCATTGGATCCAGCAGATTACCAGTGGTCGAGAATTACTGGCGAGGGTGTCCCGGGCAAACCAGGAGCCGATGGAAAAACTTACTATACATGGGTAAGATACGCAGATGATCTATACGGAAACGGTATGTCTGATAGTCCGAACGGGAAATATTACATTGGATTAGCTTTTAATAAAGAATCGCAAACCGAGAGTAATAATCCACAAGATTACCAATGGTCTAAATACAGAGGAGATGATGGAACTGCCGGTGTTGATGGAGCAGATGGAAAAACAACTTATTTCCACGTGAAATATAGTGCTGTGCAGAATCCAACATCATCATGGGAAATGACGGAAACTCCGAGTAAATACATTGGGACTTATGTGGATTTTACAATGCAGGATAGCACTAATCCGAGTGACTACACATGGTCGCAGTTTCAGGGCGATCCGGGGGAAAATGGAATTCCAGGAACTAATGGGCAGGATGGGCGGACATCATACTTGCACATTGCCTATGCGAACAGCTCGGATGGGTATACAGATTTTTCCACTACAAACAGCACCGGAAAGAAATATATGGGGCAATATGTAGATTATACAGAACGAGATAGCGAGAACCCAGATGCTTACAAATGGTCAAAAATTAAGGGAGAAGATGGCGCAGATGGCCAAGATGGTGTAGGCATTAGCCGAATTACAAAATATTATCTTGCATCCAACAAAAATACCGGTATTACAACAAGCACTTATGGCTGGACTACTACTATGCAGCAGATCACGCCCGAAAAGAAATATCTTTGGAGTTATGAAAACACAGCCTATACAAACGGCACATCGACAAACAGTATTCCGATTATTATTGGAGTACATGGGGAGGACGGAGATTCTTCTGGCGTGATGGAAAGCGCTTCTCCGCCAGACAATCCGCATACTGGAATGCTTTGGAAAAATACTGGAACATCCGGAGGCAGGGTACAAGGCGCGGTATATCGCTGGAATGGGTCAATGTGGGAATTGTTTAAATTTACAGCATCCAATATAGAGGCAGAGACATTCAAAGGTTTTGATTTTATTGGAGCGAATTTTACAAGTGTCGATGAGTTTATTTCGCCGCACCACATCGATGATAACACCGTTGTGGAAGCAAAGCACAAAGTAAATCTTAAGATAAGTAAGGGAGCTATTGTAGCAACGGATGACTTATACTTTAAACAAGGCGAGGGATGGACTTCCTCTCCGCAAGAGCATAGATTAACGCAGTTATTGGCTGGAAACGGAATCTATTGTTATATAGAGGATTATCGGACCGGAGAGAGAAAAAGGATGAGTTTAGATGCAGACGGTTTTGAGCCTCCGCTGTCCTTTTTTAATCTTGTTTATCCGGTTGGGTCAATTTACATGTCTGTAAATCCAATAAATCCATCAGAACTATTCCCACTAACAGCATGGGCTGAATGGGGGAAAGGGCGCGTCCCGGTTGGTGTAGATACATCTCAGACGGAATTTAATAAGGCAGAGAAGACGGGCGGATCTAAAGCTGTAACACTTACAGTTGATCAAATTCCGTCACATACACATAAGGTTCCAAAGCCAGAGTGGTACGGAACTACGTCACAGTCAGATACTGGTTTTGGATTGCTCAGAACGAAAAATCCAATAAAGGACGGAAGTGATGGCTTCGTTTCTGCCGCTACTGGTGGCGGTAAGGCGCACAGTAACTTACAGCCATATATAACCTGCTACATGTGGGTAAGGACGGCATAGGAGGAGAATAATGGAGATTAGAGCAAGACCGTAATGGTCTTATTTTTATGCAAATTATGTTTGCTTATAAACAGAAAGGAAAGTGAGGAAATGAAGAAAATGAATTATGCAGAGCCGATTATTGATGCATATAACGCTATTGCAGGGACGGTAATTGCCGTCCTATCGTACATTTTGGGAGATCATTGGATTCTCTTTTTAGCATTCCTGCTATTAAACGTAGCGGATTGGCTTACCGGATGGATGAAGAGTAGGATTGCCGGAAAAGAAAACTCTGCAAAAGGATGGCAGGGCGTACTTAAGAAGCTTGGATACTGGGTAATGATTATGGTAGGCTTTGGAGCAAGCGCAATCTTTATCGAGATAGGAGTTGTAATTGGTGTAGACTTGCAGATCACGACACTGCTTGGTTGGTTTGTACTGGCAAGCTTATTAATCAACGAGATTAGATCCATTGTAGAGAATTTTGTGGAAGCTGGATATGATGTACCAAAAGTTTTGGTCAAAGGTCTGGAAGTAGCAGATAAGGTAGTAAACAAAGATTCTGAGGACGAGTAATCGTCCTCTTTTTGTAAAAGCAGAAAGGAGACAAAATATGAAAATCGGTTTAAGAGGTGGACATTCTCCATATTGTAAAGGAGCAATGGGGTTTTTAGATGAGCAGGCAGAGGTGCGACAAATTTATACAGAATTAAAGCCTATGCTGGAAAAGAAAGGGCATGTAGTAATCGACTGCAACTCAAACGCAAATAACGTAAATACGGAGCTTGCGGAGGGGACAAATAAGGCAAATACAAACAACTGCGATGTTTATTGCACACTGCACATGAACGCATCCAAAGACGGAAGTGGAAACGGTGTAGAATGCTGGATGTACGATGCATCAAATGAGGACATGAATCAGATTGCAGATCAGATCTGCAAGAATTTTAAGTCAAAAGGATACTATAATCGAGGTAAAAAATTTAATGCAGGATATCACGATCTAAGAGAATCTGCAATGCCGGCAATGATTATAGAGACAATGTTTTGCGACAACGCAGGAGATGCTGGAAGATACGGAAGCTTAACGGCAAAAGGAATTGCACAGCTGATTGCGGAAGGGGTCGATAAAAAGGCAGTATCCGGAGCAACGGACGTTTCCAAACCGAGACCAGAAAACACTATTGTACCGGGAACTGGCGGATTAAAAGAACTTGGAAAAGTAGATATCTACTCCGCAGGTTTTACTGATCAGTGGTGGCCGGAAGTTAAAAATGCCACAGACTGGGTTGGGGCAGGAGATGGACTACCACTCCGGTATCTTGGATTTAGAGTAACTAAAGGATCTATAAAAGTAAGAGTGTACACAGAGGCGAGCGGATGGCTGCCATATATTATATTTGGCCAGTCTTACAACAAAAATGATCTTGACAACGGTGTTGTAGGAGATGGATCACCGATCCAGGCAATAGAGATGGAATATCTCACTCCAGCAGGGTATAAATATAAGTATGTTAAATACTGCGTATCAGACATTAACAATACATCATTCTATCCAGCACAGGTAGACAATCAGCGCGGTGGTGGCCAGGATGGGTATGCAGGAGTTATTGGAGTAGCAGCAGATAAGCTTATCACTGAGATTGTGTAAGATGAATTATATAGACACCTTTACGTATTAACAAATATATGCTATGGTAGAGGTGTCCAATACAGATGATGCTCTGTATTGTGGAAACTGAGCAAATCACAGTTTCGCGGATTGAAATATTAGCAGTAGCTTTAATTGCTAATAGATAAGGATAAGCTCAATGCTTATCCTTTTATCTTGCATTTTTTCCTGCGCTATAACAATCATAAAAACTATCTACGAGATTTGCGAGTTCCTCCGGCGCTAACTTATCAAACAGAGATTCCGGAATCCATTTGTAATTTTCGTAAAAGGTACTCTCAAAGCTTCCAATCTTGCTGAGTTTTTTGATTTTCTGATACTTGTCCATTCTCAAGAGATCGTGCAAATCCAGTTCTCCATCTTTTAACGACTGTTTCGCATCCTCAGTAAAGATGTTTAGGTCTAATGTCAACATTTCCTCGACGCTGCATCCAAGAGCGCTGGATAAAGCCTGCGCATTTTTAGCGGTAATATTATTAACGTCAATCTCTCCCTTTTCAAGTTTCTGTATCTGTCGGATATTCATTCCGGTTTTCTCCGCGAGCTCTTTCTGAGTAAGGTTCATAAATTTTCTAAGTTCTTTAAGTTCTGCCATAGTTCTTCTCCTTCTCCCCGTATAGTCGGTAGGACAGCTCGTTTTAATGTTTACATATTTCTAAGAGTGTGCTATTATAATGTTGTCGCACTCAATGGATGCTTTGATGTGCGGTTCTGCCAGCGATTCCGGCAGACGCGGATTGAAATGCAAGCAAATATTATATTATTTGCAAAGGACAGAACGGAGATCTGTCCTTTTTGTTTGCATTGTTTCAAATCATAAATGTACTGATAAATTATAATTCATTAACAATTTCAAGAGCTTCCAGAACGCAACCATTTTCATCAACAAGAATTTTTGCAAGCCTTGCTTCTTTTCCGTCAATCAAATAGTTGTATTCTTCGCAATACTCAACGCACTCATCAAAAGTGCCGTTAAAAGTATCGTCATTCCACATATTGCCTTCAAGTTCTACGCTCCATAATGTTTTCATATTATTACCTCTTTCCCCCCGTCATGCCGATAGGTCAGCATATGTATTATTTGTGCTTTACAGTGATATTTTTTTCGGTTGCTGAATTGTCGTCGACATTTGTTGCCTCAACAACTTCATATTCGCTGTAATCTTCCCACCCTAAAGCCAATTCTTTTCCGCTTTCATCAAAAAAGTTTGATGGTCTCATTTCTTCAAAAAAAAGTTCTTTCCATGTAATTTCTTAAATTTTCCATTATATCTTCTCCTTTTTATAATTATTTTCCGTAAACTTCGCTTAAAATTCTGTTGCACATTGTGTTATATCCATGTTTAACATTAAAGAAAAGTTTTTGATAGTATTTCTGATAAGATGTTTCGTTGATTCCTTTGAGCAGATCAATTACAAGTCCTGCATTGGATTCTGAGATAATTCTGTTGTAGCCTTCCTTGCAAGATTCCCACATGCTCACGTTTTCCGGGAACTGTGCTCTGCAGTCTGCGATTAATGCATCAAATTGAGTGTTCATTTTCTCAACTAAGTCTCTTGCGAAGCTGATCTGTTTTTCTGTACCAGTCATTCTTGCTTCTCCTCCTTTTGCTTCCTTCCATGCCTTTTTTAAAGCTTCGGAGATTCCAAATCCTAATTTCTTAACCATTTCCCATGCTCTTTTCATAATGTTTGATAAGTTGTATTTTTTCATTTTTCGTATCTCCTTTGCTTTATCTTATGGTCTTATTATACGCCAATATTGGCGTAAAGTCAATAGAATAATGAAAAATAATTAAAAATTTTTACGTTATATTCCAAGTGCCTTAAAACGGAAATCATTAAAACTGTTGATAAATAGGCTTAATGCGTCTATTGTATAATTACAGATAATAGCTTATAACTTAAAAATGGAGATGTAAAACATGAAAAACAGAACAAAAAAATCTTGCCAAGTGTGTGGCAAACCATTTTACGGTCCGAATGATTACTTTTACTGCCCGGAATGTGCAAGAGAGAAGAAAATAGAAACAGTTGTTAGAATAAGAACGTGCCAAGATTGTGGTGTTGAATTTTTTGGCGGTCCGAGAGCTAGGAGATGTCCTGATTGTGCGTCCAAAGCGAAAGCAGAAACCTCTAAGCAGCATAGGATGCACGGTACGCGCAGACCGTTAGGCAGTACTGATAAATGCCAATGGTGTGGCGCGGAATACACGGTCATTTGCGGACGTCAGAAATATTGCTCTGATAAGTGTCAGCGTGAGGCTGTCCTCGAGTGGCAAAGAGAGCATAAGAAAAGTTATAGCAAGACATCCGGGCAACATATTAAGCAGCAGGAAAGGCGAGAACAAGCAAAAAAGATATGCGTATATTGTGGACGGATTTTTACAAGTGATAAACCGACAAATACATGCTCTGAATATTGCAGGAAAGAACAGAGAAAAATAACACAATGTACCGCAGATATTAATCGAGGATATAATCGCAATGTGCAGAAATATATAGATAGAAGAGAGGAATATAGAAAAGAAGTAATAAAAGAGACACAAAAACTAGAGAGTGATAAAGCGTAAAAATCGCCCTCCCAGAAAGAGAGGGCGAAAAAGCATATATTGTATCATCTTAATTTAAACGCGTTAGTAACACGTTAGTAACAAAAATGCTTGAAAACCCACTAAAATCGTGATATGAAATTAAACATTTCTTAATAATTTCCGTAATCCCCTCTTAAAAAATCACTGTTATCCTTGTATAATACAGAGGAGGTGATAAATATGTTTAATGTATTAGTATGTGATGATGATAAAGAAATTGTAGAAGCGATTGAAATTTATTTACGGCAGGAAGGTTACAATGTATTAAAAGCCTACGATGGACAGGAGGCGATCAAGGTTCTTGATTCGACAGAGGTAGACCTTCTTATTATCGATGTGATGATGCCAAAACTGGACGGCATAAGGGCAACGTTAAAGATCAGAGAGAAAAATAGTCTGCCAATTATTATTCTCTCTGCAAAATCAGAAGATGCAGACAAAATATTAGGATTGAATGTAGGAGCAGATGATTATCTGACAAAGCCATTTAATCCGCTGGAGTTAGTGGCAAGAGTAAAATCCCAGCTTAGAAGATATACACAGCTTGGAAGCACAGTAATTGAGAAGAAAAGTTCGGTATTTACTGTGGGAGGGCTGAAAATTGATGATGAATTAAAAGAGGTGACAGTTGACGGAGATGTTATCAGGCTGACACCTATCGAATATAACATTTTATTACTATTAGTGAAAAATCAAGGAAAAGTCTTTTCTATCAATCAAATCTATGAAAGTATATGGAACGAAGACGCAATCGGCGCGGATAATACAGTCGCGGTACATATCCGCCATATACGGGAAAAGATTGAAATCAATCCGAAGGAACCGAGATACTTGAAAGTCGTATGGGGGGTCGGATATAAGATAGAGAAACTTTAAAGAGCAGGGAATGTCATTTTGATTTAGCAAGATGGCGGACCGTAAGGCTCTGGAAAGGAGTAAGTATGAATAAATGGTATCAATCAAGATTGTGTAAAGGGTTGCTGCTCGTTCTGGTGCACGTGCTTACAGTGATTATGGTTCTCAGCCTTGCGTGGATTCTTGTTTATCCGGGGCAGGAATATCTGAGTGCATTTCAGAAAGATAAACCACTTGCATATGAGGACAGTGAGGGGTTTGAAGATACAGTACAGACAACGGTATCGAACATTTTAGACTACAATACACTTCGTCCGATTTTTGAGACTGAAGGGAAATATGATACAAACAGACTGATCGATTTGAAGAAATTTGATGAAAATGCAAGAGCGGTAGATGGAACAAACGAATCGGGAATGGCATATCAAGTTGGAGATCTGATCAAGTGGGCAGAATCCTACAATGGAATAGACTACACGGAGGAAGAAGGAGTCATCGTCTGCAAAAAGGAAGATGGCACATACCATTATTATTATAAATCGGAATTTAAGAAGTTGATCGAAGAAAAATCGCTGCAGTTCATAGAAACAGAAGAAATGAGTCTGGAAGGATATATGGCACAACTGGGATATGAAGAATATATGAATGACAGCTATTATTCTGATGAGGCAGAGAAAACGATTAGAGATAAAGAAGGAAAAGTACTCTATGTAGACTGCTGGGAATTTTCAGACGGCGTGATCAATGAAAAGTATGCACCGGAAGGATTTAAGAATCTTCTGGAACTGGTCAATACAGATGCAGAATGGAATGGAAAACTTGAGGAAGTTTACAGAATACTTGACAATACACTGGTGATCCTTCCTCATTATTATTACCAGTACAAAGATGGGCTGGAGACTGTGGAAGAAGGAAATACGAATCTGGCATATATGTATGTGGACCAGAAAGCGAAAAAAGTATACACGAACCGCAGTGCATACAAAGATTACAATAAAGTAGAAGAAAATATAAAAAAGATGACTGCACAGGGAAAATATGTAGTTGTCGCTCCGAAACTTGCAGATTTTCAGTCAAATATGGATGTTTCGGCGGAAGAATGGAAGAACATGGTGACAGGAAGTGCAAATCAGAAAGAGGAGTTTCTTTTTGCAGTTTCCGTAGATACGAATTATCCAATCCAGGACAGTTTTTATATGAAAAATAAAGAGTATGAACAGTATAGTCCGTGGGTGAAAGTAATTGTAGTGGGAAGTGCGGTTTCGGCAATTCTTTTCCTGATAAGTTTTATCTGGCTGACGGCGGTGACAGGTCATGTAAATGGAAAAGAAGGAATTACATTGAACTTTTTTGATCGGATTAAGACGGAGATCGCAGCGGCATTGATCATTGGAGGAATGCTACTTGCAATCATGCTACCGATTTCGGGGTTGAGTCTTCCGGGAGATCTGTCATATGGCTATACCGAAGAAGGACTTTATATATCCTCCGCTTATGGATTTGAGGAACGCTTTTTTGAGATGGTATTGATCGGAGGAATTGGGACTCTTATCACTTGTGCGGTAGGAATGTTAGGGTATTTGAGTCTTGTCAAACGGATCAAGGCGAGAACTCTTTGGAAAAACAGCGTTTTACGGTGGGTGGGACACTTGTTTAGGGTATTTTGGGAGAACCGGAGAAGTACGACAAAAATCACGTTGGGATACATGGGATTTATGTTACTGCAGTTATTGTTGGCAACCGGTCATCCAGTCTTTGTCTTGTTCGTCCTTGCCAGTGACGTAGCGGTGTTTGCATATCTGTTAAAGAGCGCGATTGCGAAGCAGAGAATTAAGTTTGGAATTCAGAGAATTGCATCTGGAGATGTTAATTATAAAATTCCGATTGGAAATATGGTGAAAGAGGATACAGAAATTGTACAAAATATTAATCACATTGGGGAAGGAATCCACAATGCGGTTGAGGCAAATATGAAAAATGAGCGCCTGAAGACAGATCTGATCACAAATGTCTCACACGATATTAAGACTCCTTTGACATCCATTATCAATTATGTCGGTCTTCTGAAGCAGGAGAAATTTGAAGATCCAAAGATTCAGGGATATCTGGAAATTTTAGATGCAAAATCCCAGCGGCTGAAAACACTGACGGAAGATGTGGTAGAGGCATCGAAGATCAGCAGTGGAAATATTACATTGCACTATATGAATATTGATCTGGTAGAATTGATCAACCAGACGACAGGGGAATTTGCAGAGAAATTTGAGAAGAGAAATTTAAGTATCGTTGTCAATGTGCCGAAGGAACCGGCAATGATTCGTGTGGATAGCAGAAGAATTTGGCGTGTCATTGAAAATATTTATAATAATGCTGCCAAATATGCAATGGAAGGTACAAGAATTTATGCTGATTTGAGAATGTCAGACCGCTATGTACAATTTTCTCTCAAAAATGTATCAGAACAGCCGTTAAATATTTCCGCAGATGAATTGACAGAACGTTTTATCCGCGGAGATGTATCAAGAAGTACGGAAGGAAGTGGACTGGGATTGTCGATTGCGAAAAACCTGACAGAACTTCAAGGAGGAAAATTCTTACTATATTTGGACGGAGATCTTTTTAAGGTGACAATTGTATTCCCAAGACTGTATCAGCAGCAGGGAAATCCACAACCGCAGCCGGGAGAAAGCAAATAAGAGAGCTTATTGCAGGGAATAGATGAAGATCAAGTATGAAAAAGGTCAGACCCGAAGATAGATATCTCTAAAAAGGATGGGGAAATTATGAAATTTCCCTGTCCTTTCTTGCATTTGCAGGGGGCAGGCATTACAATACAACTACGAAAGAAAAAAAGGAGTAAAGAGCAGATGGAAGAGATTAAAAAAATACTGGAAGAAATCCTCAATATAGATCTGATCGGAGCTACACTCAGTAATCCGAGAAAAAAAGAAGAAATCGTAAAAGTGAAAGTACGTCCTGTACTGATAAAGGATGTACTTTTCTTTCAATGTGAGACACATAAAAACCGTCAGGTATTTCATGAGAATTATGAGTATGAACAGGCGCTGCACATACTTGCACAGGATATGGAACTGTTTCGTCAGATGCAGATTGAGACAAAGGAGTTTCAATACACAGTGCTCGTAAGCAAAAAGGGGAAGGTAACTGTTCAGAAAAAAAGAACAAAGGGAGAGAAGCGGCAGGCAGAATTATCCCACAACCGGACGAAAAACTACATTTTGAAGGAAGGGATTCAGGTTCCGTTTTTACAAGATCTAGGAGTTATGACGGCAGATGGGAAGGTTGTCCGGAGTAAGTTCGATAAGTTCAGACAGATCAACCGTTTTTTGGAATTTATTGAAGATATTCTGCCGCAACTTGCAAAAGACAGGGAGGTAACCATTCTTGATTTTGGATGTGGCAAATCTTATCTGACATTTGCGATGTATTATTATCTGCACGAACTGAAGCACTATGATATTCGGATCATCGGACTGGATCTGAAAAAAGATGTGATTGCAAACTGCAATCAGCTTAGCGAAAAGTATGGATATGAGAAGTTAAAATTTCTCGAGGGAAATATTGCGGATTATACCGGGGTTGAGGAAGTAGATATGGTAGTGACATTGCATGCGTGCGATACTGCAACAGATTTTGCACTTGCAAAAGCAGTAGGGTGGAATGCCAAAGTAATTTTATCGGTACCATGCTGTCAGCATGAAGTCAATGGACAGATTCAAAATGAGATTCTGAGGCCAGTACTGAAATATGGACTGATCAAAGAGCGGATGTCTGCATTGATTACAGACGCGCTGCGGGCGGAGTATCTTGAGGGAGAAGGATATGATGCACAGATCTTAGAGTTTATCGATATGGAGCATACGCCAAAGAATATTTTGATCAGAGCAATAAAAACAGGAAAGAAAAAGAATAATAAAGAACAGATAGAAAGATGCCGGGAGTTTTTACAGATTCACCCGACATTAGGGGAACTGTTGCAATAAAGGGGAGTTTTGCATGAAAGAAAAGGTAAAACGAGCAGGAATTCTGACGTTTGTATTTTTGATCGCTGTCATCGTCTTTAGTTTTCTGACCAATCAGGGAAATGCTGATATGACAGCAGATATGGGGGGAGCGACACTGCCGAGGATACAGATTGTATCGGGAGAATATGAGATCAATCCATTGGCAGGTTATGTTTCAGAGATGAATGTAGGGAAAATGAGAAGCACGATCACACCGGTGGATTTTCAGAGTGGAATAACACTCCGAATAGAAGAAGGAGTGTTGCCGATAAAAGCGCTGACTTATGAAGTATGTTCGTCAGATGGAAAAGAAATTCTTTATAAGGAAAAGAGAAAGGAAATCGGTGAGGAACCATCATTGACTTTTCCAGAGTTGGAGCTTGCAGATCGGGAAGCGATTTTAAAGCTGACATTGCATACGGAAAAACAGGATATTTATTATTACACGAGGATCTGCACAAAAGAAGGAACAGACAGTGATGCGTGTCTTGCATTTGCAGAACGATTCCACAATATGACATTTGGAAAAGAAAATACAGAGTCAATTGCAGCCTATCTTGAGAATGGAACGGAAGATGATGAGACAGAGAATTTACAGAAAGTTACAATCCATTCTGACGCAGAACATTTGACCTGGGGGGAATTGCGTCCGCAGATCAAAGGAGAAGTCAGCAGAAGTATTAAGGAAATTAGCGGTAATTATATGACCATTGTCTATGACTATGAAGTGGAGTGTGCCGGAGAGCAGGATGAAACGGAAGTTTATCAGATACGGGAGTATCTGAAAGTGAGATATGCAGAAGGAACCGAATACCTTCTTGATTATGAGCGGACGATGGAACAAGAATTAGATGCGTCGGGGAATGTGTTAGATAATAATGGAATTTTACTGGGAATTGCGAAAGAAGAACTTCCCTATATGGCAAATGAGGCAGGGACGATCGTTTCCTTTGTACAGGCAGGCGAATTGTGGAATTATAATCAGAGCCAGGATGCACTGTCACTTGTATTTAGCTTTGCAGATTCCGAAGGATATGACATTCGAAATTTATACAAGGAACATGAGATCCAGATTGTATCGGTCAATGAGCAGGGAGACACAACATTTAAAGTAATCGGGTATATGAATCGAGGAGAACATGAAGGTGAAGTCGGCACAGCAATCTACTTTTTTGATATTGAGAAAAATTTTGTGGAAGAAAAAGCATTCATTCCCGATCATATTTCCAGTGAAATTTTATTAAAAGAACAGGAGCAGCTTGTCTATTATAACGAGCAGCAAGAAGTGCTCTACGCAATGAAAGAAGGAACACTTTACAAAGTTGATCTGGAAAAAGGAAAAAAGGAAGCTTTGGTAGAGAATCTTGAAAAAGACCAGTATGTATCTTCAAAAGATGGAAGACTTCTTGCCTATCAGACTGTTTCTTCGCTTGAAAATGCGGAGGAAGTTAAAGTGCTTGATTTTGTCACTGGAAAAGAGCGGACGGTTACTTGCAGTTCTGGAGAATTTATTCGACCGCTTGGATTTATTTCTGAGGACTTTGTCTATGGGATTGGGCGCAAGGAAGATGCAGGAGCTTTTGTTACCGGAGAGCATGTCTGCCCGATGTATAAGCTGGAAATCCGTGATACAGACAATGAAGTTGTAAAAATCTATCAGGCGGATCAAGTCTATGTGACAGGAGTGACCGTAGAAGAGAAAATGTTGATATTAGACCGTGTTGTGAAAAATGAGTCTGTGTATACAGCTGTTGCAAAGGATTATATTACAAGTAATGAAGAAGTAGAAAAGAGTAATATTTCCGTAGAAACATATACTTCTGACGAAAAAGAACGGCAGGTAAGAATTAAATATGAGTCAGGAATTTCCGATAAGAAGCCGAAATTTTTGAAGCCAAAGCAAGTATTGTTTGAGAATCCGGTTCTGATTCCATTTGAGGAAGAAGAAGAGGACGAAGTATTTTATACCTATGGAAAAGGAAAGTTACTTGGAATCTATGCAAGTGCAGCAGATGCGATTCGGCAGGCAAATGAAAATCAAGGGCTTGTAGTATCAGAAAGTCAGAAGTATGTATGGGAACGAGGAAACAGAAGTCTTGTGTATGATATCGCAGGAGTGGATTTCAGTCCATATCAAGAAGGGAACACATTGGCAGCGGCGCTGAACCGTCTTTTCGCTTATGAAGGAAAAACAGTAGATGCCGCCGGAGAAATGGCAGCGGGGAAAAAGCCGATCGAGATTCTCCAAGAACAGTTTCCGGGAAATGTACTTGATCTCCATGGATGCAGTCCGGAAGAATTATGTTATATCCTCGGAAAAGGTACTCCGATCATCGCTATGACGGATTTAAATAATGCGGTATTGCTGATCGGATACAACGATAGCATGATCACTTATGTAAAACCGGATACCGGAGAGAAGGTCTCAGTTCCGTATGAGGAACTGGAGGCATTGACTGTGGCCAGCGGGAACACATATCTTGGCTATTTAAAGTAAAAGCAAAATCGCATCCATCATTAATTGGCAGGGAAATATGTTTTGACTGCAAAAAGAATAGCAGGATTATAAAAACGGAAAGAAAACATGAAAAAACTGAGAATAGCCTTTCGCTTAAGGCAGATTCTCAGTTTTTTTCTTTGCAAACAAGATTAATCGTTTCAAATCTCAGTGTCTAAAAAGTTTTATAGGATATATTATAAAGCAAATAGACGGTGTTTGTATTTGTTTAATGTAAAATAAAGGATCATTCCGAGCACACCGCAGGAAATCACTTCACCGATTCCGATGCTCAGCATAAGAAGCGGGATCGGGATTGCTTCCCCGTAAGCAAAACGCAGTACATATGGGATAATGACTGTATTTGCGACAATTGGTGGAAGCGGTGCTAAAAATTTATTCTGATTGCGCAGAATATAAGTGAAGACAGCACCGATTAAAGTTGCAAGTGTTCCGAAGATAATATCCGGAAGCATTGCACCTCCGAGAATATTTCCGATCAGACATCCGACAAAAAGTCCCGGAATGGCAGCCGGGGTAAATGCCGGCAGAATGGTAAGTGCTTCCGCAATTCTTACCTGCACCGATCCAAAGCTGAATGGTGCAAAAACAACTGTCAATACGACATAGATAGCAGCAATCATCGCTGCCTGCGTGGTAAATACTACACCTTTGTTTTTCATGATTCAAATCTCCTTTAGTTTTGTTTTACGTGTGGAAGGTCTCGAACACACTTTGCTGAAACCCGGCTAGACCTTATTTTATAAGGGATTCAGCGGTTGATAGTATAGCATAGAGTAAATTGAAAAACAATAAAAAGTCCAAAAAAAGTCCAAAACTGGAAAAGAGAAGGAAACTAACAAAGTAATTGTAAGCGGCTTCTCTTTTTGTATATCGAATTAATAGCAGATAGTTTAGTTGATGAAAACTAGAAAAAAGGTAACTCGGGATCTAATTGATTTAAGAAATCTAATAACAATTTTTTATCTATTTCTGAAAGGTTAGATTTATCAATATCAGCTTTTTTAGGATAGCGATCCGGAGAACTTATTCGCTTGCAAAGCTTTTCTTGATAGTCACGTTTTGTTGAAAAATCATATATGCTTAAATTGTTTTTTAGTTTTTCTAGTATCCCTCTTTTCCATGTGGAGTATAGTTCGTTTCCACGATTTAGCGAAAGAACTGACAGCGCTTCTTTCCATTCAAGCAAAAAAGAAATGATATTACTATTATCAAAACAAAGTGCTGGTGCACCGGAGTGAGCAGGTATTTCAGTATAGTTACCATTAGAGTCACACCCTTCCATTTCCGGTATATATTCTTCTGTTATATACGCATTGGCGCTTTCGTATAAAGTAAATAATAAATTACATACATCAGATAATGAATTGATTTGAATATTTGATGTATCACGTTCAAGGAGTGAATCCAAAGAAACATGAAAATAATCAGCAATAGCAATTAACTGCCGCAAAGTAAAGTCTTTTTTGCCTGCCATACATTCACTAACACGGCTTTGATATGTTCCACAGATAGAAGCTAAATCATTTTGAGTTATACCGTTATCGCGAATTAGTAAGTCAATATTATGAATCAATATTTTCATATCATATTCCATGATAAAATCCCCCTTTTTATATACTATATAGCATATTTATATAATTATAAAATATTTGAATATATCATAACATATAAGCTAAAATCAAATCAAGATAAACAGTAACAAAAAAGGAGAGTAAAAAATGAATAAAAGAACGACAGCAACAAATATTGAAAAACGATTATTAGACGCGAAAGAAACTTGCGAATATTTAAGCCTCGGAAGAAATAATGGTTTGAAATTTGCAAAGGAAATAGGAGCAGAAAGGAAGGTTGGCAAGAGATGTCTATATGATAAAAAGGTTATAGATCATTATTTGGATAGACAGATTAAGGCGGTGTAGATTATGAAGAAAGAAAAAGAAGAGAAAATATTGAACCTGCTGCCGAAAGGGAAAGAAAATACAATATCATCCGAAAGGCTTGCAAGATTATCGGGAGTCGGATCAGTTAGGGAATTACAAAAAATAATTGCAAAAATGCGTAAAGAGGGTGCAATAATATGCAGCAGTTCAGCAAAAGGGTATTGGTTGCCAAAGAATAGAAAAGAGATAGAAGAATTTTGCCGAACAATGGATAAGAGGGCGCGAAATATCTTCAATGCAACTAGAAGCGCAAAAAAAGCTTTAGAATTGCCGGAAGGACAACAGAACATGGAATAAAGAAAAGAGCCGGGGGAGAAACCGGCTCAAATCATAAATGCTAAATTAAACTTACATTTTTATGATAGCATTTACGGTTTGGGAAGTCAATAAATTAGAGCCTTTAAGACTTGATAAGTATATTAATTTAAGAACCTAGGAGAGACAAATGCCATATATAAAAAGTGTCTGCATAGCAGGAAAAACAAAAGAAGTAGAAAAATACTATACACGGTGGATACAGCCAAAAGGCGGCAGCAGGCAACAAAGAAAGAAGGAAACAACAGAACGTCAAAAAAAAGTAAATGATCGACAGACTGTGAAAAGACTTACAAGAATCATAAATGCAAATTTTGACAATAAATGCCTTTATGTTACTTTTTCCTATACAAAAGAACAAAGACCGGATATAGAAACATTGAAGAAGCACAAAAAAGAGCTGCTCAAGAAAATGAGGAGAGAATATAGAAAAGAGAATAAGGAATTGAAATATATTGAAACGGCAGAAATAGGAGAGCGCGGAGCCGTACATATACACATGATTGTGAATGAAATAAATGCATGCACATTGAGTAAGCTGTGGAAATATGGATGGATAGCAGCGAAACCGCTCGATGATAGTGGACAGTATAGAAGGCTTGCGGAATACTTTGTGAAATATTTTCAAAAGACAAGGGGGACTGATGAACAAATACAAAAGAAAGCATATAATTGCAGCAGGAATTTAAAGAGACCGGAACCTAAAAAAACAATAATGAAAGGAATGCGCTTCAAGACAGAGATTGAAGTCCCTAGGGGGTGGTACTTAGATAAAGAAAGTGTAAGACACGGAATCAATGAAGAGGGATACGAATTTCTATTCTATATGTTGATTAAAGAAAAAGGAAGTTGAATAAAAAATGTATCCCATATACAGAACAAGAATTGATAGAAAAAATTATAAAGGAAGTGTTCTGTATATGTCAAATGACAAAGGAGCAAGCAATGAACAAATTGTACTAAAAATCAAAAGTAAAGAGGATGTAATTGAGAACATGCTTTTTTTATGGCAACAGAATCAAGGCTTTGTTCATAAAATGGCAGTGCGTTACTCGGGATTTGCAGAGGTTGAAGATTTAAAGCAGGAGGCTTATATTGGGCTGTGTGCAGCAGTGGAACACTATGACGAAGAAAAAGGTGTGCCATTCGTCAACTATGCCGGATTTTGGATCAAGCAGATCATGCAACGGTATATTGACAACTGCGGCAGCACGGTCCGTATCCCGGTAGGGGCAAGGGAGGAAATTCAGAAGTACCGAAGAATTTCCAACGAGTACCGTAAATGCTATGGCAGAGAAGCGTCAGAGGACGAAGTGCGAGCTTTTCTAGGTGTCAGCAGGGAAAAACTTGCACAGATTAAAGAGAATGTCAGAAAGGCTCAAATAAAGAGTATCAGCGAGCCAATAGACGGAGAAGAGGAGTTATCTATTGCTGATACCATAGCAGCGGACATAAACATTGAGGAAGACGTTGCTATGAAATTAGATACTGCTGCCATGTCAAAAGAACTGTGGAGAGCGGTGGATCTGCTGCCGGAAGAACAGTCGGAAGTGATCCGGCAGAGATATAAGGAGCGGAAGACCATGCAGGAAGCCGGGGAAAGTATAGGGATCAGTGCAAGTACAGTGAGATCTATTGAGAGTAAGGCTATGCGAACTTTAAGGCTGCCGCGTGGGTGTGGGAAATTTAAGAGATACTTTGAAGAGTATCTTTCTGCTGCACCGATTCATCATATAGGGGTAGAAAGTTTTAAGAGAACATGGACAAGTGAAGTTGAAAGGGAAGCGATAGGGGGGTAGAAAAAAGTTTTGAGAAAATCCCCAATGACCGCATGAGTAGCAATATGAGCGAAGATCTCCGAATAAAAAAAGAAAATGGTAAAAGAAAAGATAAGTACTTAGTAACAGTTTGAAAATTTTTTGTTAGCAGCAGGAAAAAAGCAAATATAAAATAATCATCCCCCCGGACAAGAAAAAATGGATTTTAATTCTGTATAGAGAGACCGGTGTGTGCTCTTGACAAAAGATATTTTTTCTCGCGTGCGTAAGGGTGGGGGGTAACAAGAAAGAGAAAATCAGACTTTTACTGCAAAGAATAAGAAAAAAATTCAGAATAGATGAAGAATACAAGAAACTTATTGGGGAAAAACAAGGGAATTATGGGGAAAATTAACGAAGTAACGTGATAAAGTAAAAAGCTGCCATCTCAAAAACGGCAGCAGGTTTTTATCAGGTATTACAGAACAAGAGAAAAGAATGCTAATTTTTATCATGTTTCATCGTTTCATCAATCGCGCGATTAATAAAAGCGGTCATGCTTTCCCCGACTTTGGCAGCATGTTCTTGCACAATAGAGCGTTTTTCCGGTGTCATGCGGACTTTCACTTCTACGAAATTTTTCATGTAACGTTCGTTAGCTTCTTTTCTTGCAGGAGTATACCCATTGTATGAACTTTTCTTCATTTCCGACATAGAATTTCTCCTTTCTGAATCTCGATAGATCGAAAAAAGTGTGAGACTCTCCTTTATTATATTTATATTATATCATAAGTCAATACATAAGACCATGTACAAGATAAACGAAAATAAAGTACATAAGACCATGTGAAACTGTGTATTATGTCAATAGAAATATCTACGACCATGTATTATAATATAGTTACAAGTTACAAACTTTATACTTTTGAAAGACGCCCGGTTAGTACAGACG
>OKRR01000324.1_pt1 | contig 55467 bp, 48 predicted proteins | sample 1601211 | NCBI WGS metagenome assembly OKRR01 (sample SAMEA3541525, study PRJEB24748) | human gut metagenome | biome: human gut; feature: human-associated habitat; material: faeces | place: China | collected 2012
GAAAAGATGGCATATGACATTGGGAAGATTTATGACAAATTACTTATATATTCCATTGGGAGGAAATAGATTAGGAGAAAGAAAGACATTAAGAAATCTATTTATAGTATTCATGGCAAGTGGAATATGGCATGGAGCAGGATGGAACTTTGTTATATGGGGAGGCTTGCATGGAATATGTATTTTAATACATAGAGTGTGGAAAAATAGTGGAAGGAAAATGAATAAGTTATTGGGATGGTTTATAACAATAAATTTAGTAAATATATTCTGGGTATTTTTTAGAGCAAGTACATTAAATGGAGCAGTAAAAGTATTAAAAGGAATGTTTGATATAAAAGGACTAATATATATGGGAACTCATCTAGGACAGATAGGAGAAATAACAGAATTATATAGAAACTTAAGTCAGGGGATATTAGGAAATAAATTTAATTTGATACTATTAGTAATATCTTTAGTAATAGTATTTTTGTTAAAAAATACTATTGATTTAAATAAAAATCTAAAATTTAAAAATTTTAATATATTTAGAATAGTTAATTATTTTGATTTTGTTCTAGCGTATATGTTTATACAAAAACTATCTAACATAGATTCAACATTTTTATATTTTAATTTTTAGTGGAGGAGAAATTGAATAATAATTATAAAGTTTATTTTTATAAAACAATAAAATGTATGTTGCTATATTTTATTGTTATTATTCCTGTAATATATATAATAACAGGAAGATTAAAACCAAATGTAGATGTTTATGAAGCAATTACAGCATCTCAAAAACAAACTACATACTCTACAGTATTATTAGGAGATAGTGTTAGTAGACAATTATTTAATATTAGAAATCAGGAAAATAGTCAATATTATCATTTGAATTCAAATCAAGCAATAGGAGTGATAGGTAATTATATATTATTAAATAATTATTTAGCAAATAATCCTCAAACTAAAAAAGTATATTTGATTATGAGACCAACTAGTTTTAATAATAATCTTAATCAAAAATGGACATATACTTATTTTATACTTCCTTTTTTTAAAGAAAAAAATAAAAAATATTTTTCAGAAACATCATTAAAAAAACTAAATGTAAAAAGAAAACTTTTAAATAAATATTTATTAAATATATTTGAGCTAAATCCAAAATTTTCATTATTATTAAAAATAGATTATTCAGATGAAATGACAGATATAAAAGAAGCTTATTTGTCAGATATTTCAATTGAATATTTAAAAAAAATTAAAAAGTTACTCCAAGAAAAAAATATAGAATTTTATGTTTTAGCTTCACCATTATCAATAAAAGAAAAGAATGAATATATTTTATTGAGAAGAAATATTAAAGACAATCATTTTGAAGATATTTTTGTGTATTATTTTGATAGTATTCAATATTATTCAGAGAATAATTTTGATGATGGAGTACATTTTTCTAAAAAATTTTTAGAAAACAATAGAGAAAAAATTATAGATAACCTATTTAGATACTAAAAATAGAACAACCAAAAACCCAAAGTCTTTCAATTAAAAATAATTGAGAGGCTTTTTTCTTTAACATAGGGTATAAGCAGAAAATCAAGTGTAAAATCTAGAAAAATATGATATAATTAATTCATTGAAATAAAGTAGAGGAGATGACAAATTGGGAAGAATTATTTACTTCACTGGAGGATCTCGAAGTGGAAAAAGCAGACATGCAGAACAGTATATAGCTGACATGGGATATAAAGACAGAATATATCTGGCAACTGCAATCATATTTGATGATGAAATGAGAGCTCGTGTAGCTAAGCATAGAGAGCAGCGAGGAGAGAACTGGACTACTGTAGAGGGATACAAAAATACAGTTGAACTTGTAAAACCTCACATTAAAAAGGGAGGAGTTATCCTGCTGGACTGTCTGACAAATATGGTAACTAATCTTATGATAATGGAAAAAGAATATGACTGGGATCATATGCCTGATGAAGAACTTACATCAATAGAAAACAGCATAAAAAAAGAAGTAGAAGAACTTCTGGAATATATAAAATCATCAGATCAGGATATTGTCATAGTTTCCAATGAAATAGGTATGGGAATAGTTCCAGCCTATGCACTGGGAAGACATTTTAGAGATATATGTGGAAGAATGAATCAAATAGCAGCAGCTAAGGCTGATGAAGCATATTTTGTAGTTTCTGGAATAAAGATGAAATTAAAATAGTTTTAGGAGGATATTTAATGAAAGGAATATTGTTACTTTTTAGATTTATGACTAGACTTCCTATTGGATTTGAGCCAAAATTTGATTCTGATGAATTAGGAAAGAGCATGAAATTTTTTCCGATAATTGGAATGATAATAGGTCTTATACTTTTTGGAGCATTCTGGTTGTTATATACTGTTGTATATTCACCAATGGTTATGGCAGTACTGCTGGTAATTATAGAGGTAGTATTGACAGGAGGGCTTCATTTAGATGGTCTGGCAGATACATTTGATGGGATATTCAGTTACAGAAGTAAGCAGAAGATGCTTGATATAATGAAAGATTCAAGATTAGGTACTAATGGTGGACTTGTTCTTATACTATATTTTATGTTAAAAGTAGTTCTTTTAGTAGAGATATCAGAATTTGCTGGACTTAATATGGGGATACTTCTTCTTATAGTTCCGGTTATAGCGAGATTAAACAGTGTGGTAAACTGTGCTTCAGCTCCATATGCAAGATCAACTGGAATGGGAAAAACTTTTGTAGATCATACTAATGGTGGAGAAGTGGTCATTGCTACAATATTGACAGCAGCGTTTGTTGGAGGAGCAGCTTATTTATTTGGGCTTCCTTATACAATTTTGATTGTTATACCAATAATAATGCTATTAGGATTTTTCTATGCTAAACTTATGACTAGAAAAATTGGTGGTATTACAGGAGATACTTTAGGTGCAGTGGTAGAACTTTCAGAAATAATAGCTATGTTTGTTATATACATATTAGCAGCTGTATAGGTGATATAAGTGGGTAAACTGATAATTGTCAGACATGGACAGACACAGATGAATGTTGAAGGGATATTCTTTGGAAAACTTGATCCAGGTCTGAATGAAATGGGAAGAGTCCAGTGTAAAAAAGCTGGTGATATATTAAAAAAGCATGGTTATGATGCAATTTATTCAAGTGATTTACTGAGAGCATCAGGAACAGCAGAACTGATAAATTATCTAAAACTTCCTATTAAATTTGATAAAAGACTTCAGGAAATAGATTTTGGAATATTTGAAGGATTGAGCTATAAAGAGATAAAGGAAAAGTATCCAGTTGAATGTGAAAAGAGCAAAAATGAATGGAAAACTTTTGATTTTGTTACTGGAGAAAGCTTGGAAAGACTTCAAAGCAGAGCTGTAGAATTTGTAGAAAGCCTTGATAAAACAAAGAATAATCTGGTAGTGACTCACTGGGGTGTCATTAACTGTATATTGAGCTGGTATTTTTCAGATAAGCTAGAAAGTTACTGGAAATACAGTGTAGAAAATGGAGGTATCTGTATAATTGAATTTGCAGATGATTTTCCAATATTAAAAGGACTAAACATAGGGTGATGAGATGAAAGAGCTAAAAAAAATTATTGGAGAAATAGAAGGGGCAGACAAGGAAGCTGTAAAAGAAGCACAGGAAGAACTTGACAGAAAAATGAAACCTAATGGAAGCCTTGGAACTCTTGAAGATATAGCTGTTAAACTTGCAGGAATTAGTGGGTTTCCTGTGAAAAAGATAAATAAGAGATGTCATATAGTAGCATCAGCAGATAATGGAGTGATAGAAGAGGGAATTTCTTCATGTCCTTTGGAGTATACACGTATAGTATCTGAAGCTATGCTCAATAGAATAGCAGCAATAGGTCTTTTGACAAGAACTATAGGGGTAGATTTCAACCTTGTAGATATAGGGATAAAAGATTCAATTCCTAGAGATTATCCTAATTTATATAGAAAAAATGTAAAAAAAGGGACTAACAATTTCTATAAGGAACCAGCAATGACACATGAAGAATGTGTAAAAGCAATAATGGTTGGAGTAGAATTGATAAAGGAAAAAGTAGAAGCAGGATATGACATTTTTTCAAATGGAGAAATGGGAATAGGGAATACTTCAACAAGTTCAGCAGTTCTATATTCTTTTACAAAGGGAGATATAGACAAGATAGTTGGTAGGGGAGGAGGACTTTCTGACAGTGGTCTTGTAAAAAAGAAAAAAATAATAGTTGAATCTTGTGAAAAATATGATACATTTAATATGGAACCAATAGATGTCTTGGCTCATGTAGGTGGATTGGATATAGCTTGTATGGTAGGAATGTATATTGGGGCAGCCAGATACAGAAAACCTATGCTTGTAGATGGTTTTATATCTAGTGTAGCAGCTTTAGCAGCTTGCAAGATAGAACCAAGGATAAAAGATTATATAATTGCAACTCATATGAGTGAAGAACCAGGAATGGAATTAGTATTAAAAGAGCTGGGAGAAGAGGCATTTTTTAATATGAAAATGAGATTGGGAGAAGGTACAGGAGCAGTTCTTGCTTACCCTATAATTGATTGTGCAATAGAAGTAATAAATGGAATGAAAACACCAACAGCAGTATATGAACTTTTTCTATAGGTGGAGGTATGGAAAAATATTCTCCTGAGGGACATAGAAAAAGACTTAAAGAAAAATATATGAAAAGTGGATATGATGCTTTTCATGAGTATGAAATATTAGAAATACTTCTCACATATTCTATTCCTAGAAAAGATGTTAAACCTATAGCAAAAAAACTTTTAGAAGTATTTGGGTCAACAGGGAAAATATTTGGTGCAGATATAAAGGAGTTAATAAAGGTAGAGGGAATAGGGGAAAGCAGTGCTGTTTTTCTTAAATTGATGGGAGATATAGCTAAAAATAGTTACAAAGAAAATTTGAAAGATAATGATATTTTAAATATAAAGAGTAAAAATGATCTTATCTCTTATTTAAGAGGAGATATAGGTTTTTCTAAAAGAGAAGAATTTAAAGTGTTGTTTTTAAATTCTGCAAATAATTTAATAGCAAGTGAAACGCTTTTTTATGGTACAATAGATAAAAGTGCAGTTTATCCAAGGGAGATAGTTGAGAGAGTAATAAAAAATGGAGCTAAATCAGTAGTTTTTGCCCACAATCACCCTTCTGGAAATATAAGCCCTTCTAAGCAGGATATAGAACTGACACAACATATGTATGACAGTCTTAAGACTTTAGATATAAGGCTGATTGATCATATAATAATTACAAAGGATTCCTACTTTAGTTTTTTAGAAGAAGGATTGATAGAATATTAGGAGGAATTAATGGAAGAAAACAGAGTAGAGCAGGAAATTGTTTCAACTGAAACTATAGCTGCTCCAGTAGAAAAAAAATTATATAAAGTACTTGGGGTAATGTTTGAGATAACTAAAAAAAGATATTACTTTGAAGTTGTAGATGATGTTGAATATAAAAAAGGCGACAAGGTAATTGTTGATACAGTTAGAGGAAAAGAGATAGGTGTTGTCTATGGTGAACCTATGATGATGAAGGAAGAACAGCTTGTACTCCCTCTAAAACCTGTTATAAAAAAAGCTGATGAACAGGAAATAAAAAGATATAATGAATTGAAAGAGGAATCAGCTAAAGCAAATGCTCAGTGTAAAGAGAGAATAATACATCATAAACTTCCTATGAAACTGGTAGGAACAGAGTATACATTTGATAAAACTAAGCTTATTTTCTATTTTACTGCTGAAGGAAGAATAGATTTTAGAGAATTAGTAAAGGATCTAGCTAATATTTTTAAATTGAGGATAGAACTTAGACAGATTGGTGTAAGAGATGAAGCGAGAATATTGGGAACAATTGGTATCTGTGGAAAAGAGTTATGTTGTAGAACTTTTATAAATAAATTTGATTCAGTATCTATTAAAATGGCAAGAGATCAGGGACTTGTAATAAACCCAGCCAAGATATCTGGAGTATGTGGAAGGCTTCTTTGCTGTATAAATTATGAATATAGTCAATATGAACAAGTATTGAGAAGTTATCCAGCTGTTAATCAACAGGTGAAAACTATCAAAGGAGATGGAAAAGTAATAAGTATAAGTCCATTAAATGGTTTTTTATTTGTTGATGTGGAAAATATAGGTATTATGAAATTTGAGATTGATGAAGTAAAGTTCAATAAAAAAGAGGCAAGTAAGCTGAAAAGTGAAAAAACTCAGGAAGAACTTGAACATAAAGAGCTTGAAAAGGAGTAAAAATGTTAGCAAATGAAGATATTACATTGCTGGCTGGAAAATATAAGCTTATTCAGAAGAAAGATGGCTTTAGATTTTCTGTAGATGCAGTAATCTTATCAGATTTTTTTGCTTATACTAAAAAAGGAAAAATACTGGATATAGGGACTGGGAATGGAATTATTCCTGTACTCCTTGTTTCGAAAGAAAAGGGAGAAGATATAACTGGTATAGATATACAAGAAGAAAATGTTGAGTTGGCTAAAAGAAATGTTCAGCTTAATAATCTTAATGACAATATAGAAATAGTACATGGTGATGTCAAAGAATATTCTATGGGAAATTCTTTTGATTATATAGTTTCAAATCCTCCATATATGGAAGTGGACGGAAAGAAACAAAATATCCTTAGCTGCAAGTCTATAGCAAGACATGAAATAAAATTGAATCTTTCTCAACTGGTACAAAGTGCAAAAAGGCTTTTGAAGCCAATTGGAAGTTTTTCTTTAGTTCATAGAAGTTATAGATTCACAGATATATCAAGAATTCTTGAAGATAGTGGGTTTTCTCTTAAAAGGGTAAGGTTTGTTTATTTTTCTAAAGAAAAAAATTCTAATCTTGTTCTTATTGAAGCATGGAAAGGAAAAAAGTGCAAATTAGAGATTGAACCGCCGCTTTGCTTAGAGGAGAGTGGTTACTGAAGACAGGAAGCTATAAGATGGAGTTTTAAGGATTTTTAAAAATATGTAATTAAAAAAATTAGAAGGAGAATATTTTTAGAGGTGACAAATGGAACTTTTGAGATTTTTAGAAGAAAATGATTTAACAGCATTTAAAGAAAATTTAGATATGGACAGCATAGAAGAAACTGATGAAAATGGAAATACTATTCTACATTATTGTGTTGAAGATGGAGCATATGATTTTATAGATGCTTTAGTATACTGTGGAGCTGACCCTAATGCTAAAAACAAAGATGGAGATACACCAATGCATATAGCAGCGATAAAAGATTTTGGAAAGATAATGGAACTTCTTTTAGAATTTGGAGGAGAAGTCAATATCAAGAATAATCATCAAAGAACTGCTTTAAATCTTGCTACTGCTTCAAAGGCAAAAAGTGTTCTAAAAGTTATAGAAAATAGTGGAATGGACTATTCAGATGTGACAAGAAGAGAGAAAATATCTCATCATAGAAGATTAGAAGAAGAATATTGAACTTCATAAAAGTTGGCTAATTAAAGCCAGCTTTTTTGTATATGAAATTAGAATATAATAAAAAAGTTTTAGAAATTTTTAATGGGCAACCCCCACTTTCAATTTCTAAAACTTTTTAATTTTCTATAATTTTAATAAGATAATTTATTTTATAAAATAAAATACCATAATAGCAGCAAGAATATATAGACCTATACTTACTTCTTTACCCTTTCCAGCTCCTAATTTAACCACTGCATAAGAAATTATTCCAGCACCAACTCCATTAGAGATACTGTTAGTAAATGCTGTACAGATAATCATGAAAAATACAGGGAATGATTCAGTAAAGTTGTCATATTCAATATTTCTCATTCCACTAAGCATAAGTATTCCCATTATAATAAGAGCTGGAGCAGTTGCAGCAGCAGGTACCATAAGAGCTAATGGACTTAAGAATAAACTGAAGAAGAATAAAATTCCAGTAGAAACAGCAGTAAGTCCTGTTCTTCCACCAGCACCAACTCCAGCAGCAGATTCAACAAATGTAGTAATAGTTGTAGTTCCCATAGCAGAACCAACTACTGTACCTAAAGCATCTACCAGAAAAGGCTTCTGAATATCAGGAAGATCTCCATTTTCGTCTAAAAGTCCAGCTTTTTCAGATACTCCCAGTAATGTCCCCAATGTTGAGAAAAAATCTCCAACAAAGAATACAAAAAGTATAGGAAGGACTTTTATGCTTAATATATTTGAAAAATCTAGTTTTAGGGCAATATCACTGATAGTACTAGGCATAGCTATAAAACTGGCAGGTATTTTAGTAACTCCTAAAGGAATTCCTATAAGAGTTGCAGAAACTATACCAAGAAGCATATCACACTTTATTTTTCTGGCAGTAAGTATAGCTGTAATAAGAATACCAAAAAGTGCAGTCATAGCTGCTGGACTGCTTAAATCACCTATTGATACAGAACCATTTACAGCTTTCATAAGTCCACCATTTTTAAATCCCAACTCAATAAGGAAGATTCCAACTGCTGCTCCTATACCAAGCTTTAAACTTTTAGGAAGAAATTTTACAATAACTTCTCTAAAACCAAATATAGACATGATAAGGAAAACTACTCCAGATACAAAGTTCATAGCAAGACCTTGTTGCCACGTTACAGCTCCACTTCCAACTAATGTCATAGCAAGGAAAGCATTGCTTCCCATAGCTGGTGCAAGTGCAAAGGGCAGTTTAGCATAAAGACCCATAAGAAGTGTAAATATGCAAGATGTAATAGCAGTAACTGTGAACACTTGATTAGCAGGCATTCCTGCCCCTTTCATAATCAATGGGTGGACTATTAAGATGTATGACATAGTCATAAAAGTAGCCAATCCAGCTCCCATTTCAACTTTGATGTTGCTTCCTCTTTCTGTTATCTTGAAGAAATTATCCAAGAAACCTTGATTTTTACTGTTCATTTTTTTGTTTTTCCCCCTTGTTAAAAAATATTATTTAAAATTGTTTGATAACTTTTTGGTTGACTACATCTATAAGTCCAAGGTCACTCATTTTTACCTCTGGAATAACAATAAGAGCTAAAGTACTAGGTCTAGTTATTGGACTGTCAGTTTCTATACCATAGGTTCTAAGAAGAGCATTCATTCTCTGAATATCTAAGCTGACATCTTTAGCAGGTTTTTGAGAAAGCATACCAGCTATTGGAAATGGAAGCTCGTCCACTATTTTTCCTTTTTCAGCTACTACAACCCCTCCACCTATCTCAGCTATTCTTTTAGAAATTGCAACAGCATCTTGAGGGTCGTTATATATAATAGTGATATTATGAGAATCATGAGAATAAGTAGTTCCCACAGCGCCCTTTGCCATATAGAAGTTTTCAACTACTGCCAGAGCAATATTATCATTATGATATCTATTAGCAATGGCTACAAAATTTAACTCAGTTCCACTAAGATCAATATATCCATCTTTTACAGGAACTTCAAATACTTTTTTTCTAGTGATGCTTCTTACTCTATCTTTGTATTCCATACCAATAATTTCTATTTTTCCATTTTCTACTGGAACTTTTATTTTAAAATCTTCCACTGAAAAATCTTTTATAGTCACAGTATTTCTGTTTTCTATTTCAATAACAGGTTTTTTAATTTCAACAGTCATCTGGTCATTTTCAGCAACTAATTTACCTTTATAATATACAGATTTCACATTGATATCTTTTAGGTTATCAAAAACTACCATATCAGCAAAATATCCAGGTGCTATAGCTCCTAATTTTTCTAAATGGTAGGCTTGAGCAGTATTTAAAGTAACTGCTCTTATTGCTTCTATTGGATCAAGTCCAGCTTTTATAGCAACTCTTACACAATCGTTAATATGTCCTTTTTCAAGGATATCTTTAGGTTCTCTGTCATCTGTGCATAAAGTTAAATTTCTAGGAGATTTAAAATCTTTTATATTTTCTACAATAGAAGTTATATTTTTAGACATCGAGCTTTCTCTTGCATCTACAATCATTCCTTTTCTTATTTTTTCTTTTGCATGGATTCCATTTCTTACTTCATGACATGATACAGGGCCACCACATAGGTATGCAGAAAGATTTTCACCAGTTACCTCAGGAGCATGCCCTTGAAGAAATTTATCTTTTTGATATGCAGCATCTACAATATCTTCCATTCTTTTGTCAGAATTTATGACACCAACATAATCCATAACTTCACCTAATCCTAAAATTCTATCTTTGTCCAACATTTTGTCTATCATATCAGCTGTAAGCTCAGCTCCAGTAGTTTCAAGACCTACTACTGATGGAACACATGAAGGGATAAGAAAATATTGATTCATAGGAAGATTTTCAGAAGCCTCAAGCATATAGTCAACACCCTCTTCTCCCAAAGCATTTCCAATTTCATGGGGATCTGCTATTATAGTAGTAGTTCCTTTGGGAATGACAGCTTCAGCAAAGTGATATGGAGTTAAATGACTGCTTTCAATATGAAGGTGTGAGTCAATAAATCCAGGAGCAAGGAATTGCCCTTTCAAGTCTATAACTTTTTCAGCTTTTTTATTTTTATCATTTTCAATTTCTACAACATCTGCAATATATTCATTGTATAGATATACATTTGCCATATAGATTTCCCCAGAAAATACATTTACAAGATTGGCGTTCTCTAATTTAAGAGTAGCTTCTCTCTTTCCTAGAGCAGTTTCTATAAGTTTTCTTCTATCTATTTTATTCATTTATTCCTCCCAATTTTCTAATTTTTTATTTGTAGATAATTATCTTTTGAATAAATAATATCATTCTTAAAAATATACCATATTATATACTATAATTTAGAAAACGTAAATAAATACATTTCAAGATAGTGTTTAACTTAAAATTCCTAGGATATTTATTGTTGATTCTAGAAATAAAAATCCCTTTTAATTAGACACTATAACAATATTATACATGTTTTCTATGTCTGTTTAAAAGGGATATGCCATTTTTTTATTTTAAAATTTATAATTTTATATATTTCCCATAGCTCAATTATTCTAAAAAATTTAAACTTATTTAGGTTTATGAACAGGCTTATGATTTGGTTTATTATGTTCCCGATTTGAGTTAGAATAGTTATTGTGGTTATCAAGACTAGTAGCTATAATTTCTAGAATTCCTAATATTATTATTCCACCTGCAATCAATGCAGTTCCTATACTTATATCATCATCATCTTTTGGAACAGTGGTATTTTCATTCTCATATAGATTATGTTTTAATATTTTTTCATTTTGTATATCACTATTACCACAACTGCAAAAAAAAACAATAAAAAACAGAATACAAATATTTTTCATAATTTTTCTCCTTTCATTACTTCCTTGACATTTCATATTGAACTGATACTTCAGCACCATTTTCATAAATTGATTTTCTAAAAAGTTTTCCTTCAGGAGTATTTTCCTGAAAAACTCCATGAATTTTACCATTTTCATAATATCTTATAAAGGGACCATTTAAAACTCCATTCAAAAAATTATATTCTTCTCTTATAGTTCCATTACTATGCCAATACTTTCCCCCTTAACTTAACAACTTAAAACTATTATAGCATACTAAAATAATTGAATTTTATTTAAATGTTTTTATTTTTTTTAGTTTTTTCCTTTAATACTTTGAAATATAATTTTTGTTTTTTTTTATTTCTATATCTTTGCATCTATTTTTTATATTAATGTTGTATCTTACCATGCTAAATTGTTTTAAAAATGTAATGAAATATGTTATTATAATAATAAGAAATAATAAAATAACTGGGGGAAAATTAAGGAGTAGTCATGGAACTTATAAAAAATCTTTTTGGGGAAAAGGGTTATATTGATGGAATAACAATTATAGATACAAAAGGGGAAATATTATTTACTGTTAAGTTTAATAGTAAGCTTAATAGTAATAGTGAAGATTATGAAGTAATAGGAAAGAATTTTTATGAAATATATGAGAATCTTTCTGGGAATAAAAGCAGTATGTATAAAGCTATGGAATTAGAAATGCCTATATATATCAAAAATCAAAAATTGAAACCAAAGAATCACAAAGAAATATTGATCTCATCACTATCAATCCCCATAAAATCAGGAGGCAGGATAGTAGGGGCTATTGATTTATCTTCAGAAGAAATAAGTGATTCTAAAAAGTTTGAAAAAGATACTGAAATAAGTTTAGATGAATTAAAAAAAATAAATTTAAGAAATCTTTCTTTAAATAAGAATGGGGCTAAATATACCCTTAATGATATTATTACTAATAACTTTGAAATGAAACAGTTAAAGGAGTTTATAAAAACAATATCTGATTCATATCTACCAGTAATGATTTATGGAGAAACAGGAACAGGAAAAGAACTTTTTGCTCAGGCTATACATAATGAAAGTAAGAGAAAAGACAGACCTTTTATAGCTCAAAACTGTGCAGCTATACCAGAGAATCTTCTTGAGAGTATATTCTTCGGAACAGCTAAAGGTGCTTTTACAGGAGCAGTAGATAGTCCAGGATTATTAGAAACAGCTGATGGAGGAACTATTTTTTTAGATGAAATCAATTCCATGCCAATGAATCTGCAATCAAAATTATTAAGAGCATTGCAGGAGAATAAAATAAGAAGAATAGGAGCAAAGGATACAATAGATATAAATGTAAAAATAATTGCAGCATTGAATAAAGATCCTATGAAGGCCATAGAAGATAAAGAATTGAGAATGGATCTTTACTATAGACTTAGTGTTTTGAATATAACTATTCCACCTTTGAGAGAGAGAAAAGATGACATATCTGTCCTTGTAAATTATTTTGTTGCTAAGTACAATGAACTTCTTGAAAAAAATGTCAGGTATATTTCCAGTGATATATGTCAGACATTTCAAACATATGATTGGCCAGGTAATATAAGGGAAATAGAACATATAGTAGCTTTTGGTATGAGTGTTATAAGACCAGATCAAGAAAAACTTGAATTTTCAGATTTAGAAAGAAAATGGATAGAGATAACAGGAAAGAAAAAACACAAAACAGAGCTACCAGCTAAAGACTTAAAAACAATGGTAGAGGAATATGAGAAAAGTGTAATAGAAAAAGTACTGGAAGTGTCAGCACATAATATAACAAAAGCTTCATTAATATTAAAAATACCAAGACAGACTTTACAAAGAAAAATAAAACAATATGAACTATAGGGAGGGAGAAAATTGAAAAAGAAATTTGCATTTATACTTATGGGAGCTCATTATACTCCAGAGGTACACAAGGCTGTATTTGAAACTGAAAGTCAGCTTACTTATATTTGTACCATAAAGAATTTTAGTGAAATGGAAGAAAAAATAAAATATCTTATGGAAGAAGGGGTTGGGGCAATAGAGTTATGTGGTGCTTTTGGAAAAGAAAAAGCAGATGAGGTAGTTAAAATGACAGGTAATAAAGTAGCAGTTGGATATATTATACATGACCCATCTTTAGATCCTTTATTTAAGAAATTTTTTGGCAACTAAAATAAAAATACAAATAAAAAGTTATTCAGCCTAGAAATTTTATAAGTAAATTTCTGGGCTTTTCTTTTTTTCTGCCCAATTATTGTTAAAAAATCAAAAACTGGCATTAGATTGCTCAAATATGGGCGATATATAAAATTTATAGTGATTTAAAATCAGAATTTTTTATGAGAATAATACAAAAAATAAAAAGCAAGAAAAATATATTTTATAAAAATAACATTTTTTATCCTTTTCAGGTCATAAAAAAAATATTATTTATTGGCATAGATATTGCTTTATATTAAAGCATAAACAAAGCAGTATATCTAAGGAGGATAAAAATGAAAGTAGGATTATTAAAAGATATTAAAGATGGAGAGTTTAGAACAATAATGACACCTAATGAGGCAGCAGAATTGGTTTCTTTAGGAGCAGAAGTATTTGTAGAAACTGGAGCAGGAGAAGGAGCAAGTTTTGAAGATGCAGATTATATAAAAGCAGGGGCAAAAATAGCAAAAGATATGAAAGAAATCTATGCAACTTGTGATTTTGTTACAAAAGTAAAGGAGTTAGAGGAATGTGAATATGATCTTTTAAGGGAAGGGCAGATAATATTTACTTGTCTTCATCCAGCTGCTTCTAAAGAAGAAGTAGACGTTTTATTAAAATCAAAAGTTATAGCATTTACAGCAGAAGATACTCATAGATATGGATCACCTAACTGTGAAATAGCTGGTAAATTAGGACTTTTAAAAGGGGCAGAACACCTTTTAAGAACTAATGGAGGATCTGGACAACTAATTTGTGGAGCAGGGGGAGCACCAGCAGCAAATATTCTTATTATAGGAGCAGGACTTGCAGGAACTGGAGCATTACAATTAGCTTATGGACTTGGAGCAAATATAACAGTTATGGATATCAATGTAAAGATATTAAGAGATTTGATAGAAAAATATCCTGGAATTAATACAATGATATCTAACTCAGCAAATATAAAAGCTTTAATGCCTAATCTTGACCTAATAATAAACTGTGTAAAATGGCCAAAACATAGAAAGGATCATCTAGTAACTAGAGAAATGCTTTCTATGATGAAAAAAGGATCAGTAATAGTAGATGTAAGTGCTGATGTAGGAGGAGCTATTGAAACTTATCGTCATACTACTCATGAAAACCCAACATTTGTTGTAGATGGAATAGTTCATTATGGAGTAGATAATATACCAGGAGCAGCTTCAAAAACTACTTCAATAGCTTATGCAGCAAGTGTTATAGAGCATTTTAAATCAATAGTTCAAAATGGAGTAAAGGAAGCTTGCAGACTTAATGGATACCTTAGAAGAAGTATGACTTCGTATCTAGGTGTACTTACTCATGAAGAAACATCAGCTATTCAGGGAAGAGAATGGGTAACTCCAGAAGAGATGCTGGGATTGGAAGAAGGAACTTACAATATAGCACCTAAAGCTACAAGTACTTCATCAAAACCAACAACTTGTAAAAAATAATTATTCATATACTCAAACATAGATTGTACTTTAGAAAGATGGATAAAGTAGAAAAAAAGCCAAGATTAGAGCATTTTACTTTATCCATTTTTTTCTAAAAAGGGGAAAATTTATTATTAGGAGGTAATTCATGGATTTTAGTATTGAAGTATTGTTTTTAGATTTAATGAAAGCAGCAGTACTTATTTTTTTAGGACATATGCTGAGAAGTAAAGTTAAATTTTTACAGAATTTATATATTCCCTCAAGTTTAATAGCTGGATTTATAGGATTAGCTATAGGACCCTATGGAATTAATATAATGCGTTTTTCTAGTCATATGGGAAATTATACATCAGCATTTATGGTTATTGTATTTTCAGCTATTGCCTATGGAAGTTTCTCTGTAGTTAAGGAGGAAAAAAGACTTGGAGAACTGAAAGAATCAAAAGGTGAAAGTTTAAAGAGAATACTTGCACTATATATTTATCGTTCTATTGCTTCAATATTAGTGTATATAGTACCTATAGGTGTAGGAGTTTATATTATTGATAAATTTATAATGAAACTTCCAGAAGGATTTACAATTCTTGTAGGTGGAGGTTTTGTAGGAGGACATGGAACTAATGCAGCTTTTGGATCAGCAGTAACAGAGGCAACTGGCTGGGCAGGAGCCACTGATGTAGGAATGACATTTGCAACAGTGGGAGTTCTTGTAGGACTTATTGGTGGAATAATAATGATAAAAAATGCTACTAATAAGAAATACACAAGCTTTGTAAATAGATTTGATGCTTTACCTGAGCAATTTAAAACTGGTTGGATGCCAGAAAAGAATGAACCTGAAATGGGAAGAGAAATGGTAAGCCCAATAGCTTTAGATCCACTAGCTTGGAGTTTTTTAATGATAATAATTCCAACAGGATTAGCTTATGCAACTATAAAATATATAAGAATATATCTTTCTACAATGCCTACATATTTATGGGCTTTTCTTATAGCAGTAGCTATGACACAATTATTAAAATATTCAGGAATTGGAAAACATGTGGATAAACGTTCTATATCAAGAATAAGTGGAAGTGCAACTGATTTTCTTGTATTCTTTGGAGTAGCAGGAATTAAAATAGAAATAGTTATGCAGTTTGCAATGCCGATTATAGTTTTATCTGCTATGGCTTTAGGAAGCTTATTGCTTTGTATGTATGTAGTTGGGCCTCGTTTGAATAATAAATACTGGTTTGAGCGTTGTATATTTGTATATGGATATTGTACAGGAGTATATGCAATAGGATTAACACTTTTAAGAATATGTGATCCAGAAGGAAAATCAAAAACTTTGGAAGATGCAGCAGTAACTTCACCAATAGATTTTGTTGAATATTATACTTTACTGTTAGGGCCAATTCTATTGAGTACAGGAAGGGTAAATACATTTATGACAGTTATGTGTATTACATTAGTGGCAAGTTTTGCAGCAGCATTTATATTAAAACTTTGGAATCCAATACATAAAGAAAGATTAAGTGATGCAGAATTAGAGATCTAAATCTTGATTAAGATAGCCGATTATTAAAAAATAGATAAAAAAGTGGTGGCTGAATAGGTCACCATTTTTTATCTTAAAATATTTTCTTCATAAAATTTTAAAATTAACCCTGCAATAAAGTTTTCCAGAATAATCAATCATTTTTTAAAAATTCATTGCTGATTCCTTCATTTGTCATAATGAGTTTATTATCTTTGATTTCATAAGTTGCTTTTTCTTCTTTTTTTTCATCAAAACTTTTTGAATAAATGATGCCATTTTTAACTCTATAGGTACTATTTATGATATATTGCATTTCACCTTCTCCAGTAATATAAATAATCTCCCCTTCATCTGTAAATTTAATGACAAGCTTTTCTATTTTTTCTCCACTCATTGGATCAATTAAATATCCATTCCATGTACCAATAAGTTTATCATCAATAGTTTTTGAATTTCCTACACAGCCACAAAACAAAATAAGTATAATCAATAAACTTGTTAATCTCATTTTTAAATTGCCAGTTATCAAAGTAGAAACATCACTTTTAACAATACTCTTTAATTTTTTGAATAGGATTTAATCTTAACTTTATAAGTTCTACAGATATTTTAATTGATTTTAATGATTTTTATATTAAAATAATTTTTTGCTTTCTTATCTTTAAATTTATTATAATATATTTTTCAATGAAAGATTTTGATTTATTAAGAAGCTAAAAATTTTTATATTTTTTATATTCTTTTAACCATTTAAATTGGCGAAATAGTTTAGAAATATAATAGCAACTTAGAAAAATTCCTGTAAATAAACCGCTTAATGACCATCGACTAATAAGTTTATTAATAAAAATAGTACATAAACTTAGCAGAATAATTAAGATTGACATAAATCCGTAGACCATAGTAAAACCAATACTGCTTTTTATCTTATATGAAATATTTTCAAGTTCTTGTTTAACTTTTTCTTTTTGCTGCTCTTCAGTAAGAGTTTCCAACTCTTCTGGAGGTTCTTCTTTTGATACAATAAAAGCGTAAAATATAATTCCTCCAAGGAGAAAGAAAACACTCAATCCAGACATAGTGATTCCTATTTTGTTTAAAATATAGCTTTTAGTTGTTTCAAAAGAAAGAAAAAATGTAATTCCTCTAATTATCCATCCAGTTATTAACAGAATAACTCCTATTATAAAACCTAGATATCTTAATTTCATTATCTTTCTCATTTTTTTCCTCCACTTTGATAGGTACTTTTTTTATGTGATAAATTTATTAGTGGTATAAGAATAATTTCATAGTTTTATAAGTTTTACATAATTTATAAATTTTATTGTATTGAAATATTTTCTATTAAAAATGACTGAGATTACCTGTAAATTATTATACCATAAATTGGAACTTTTATTATTAGTTAATAAAAATTTTGGAAAATAAATAAAAAAAGTGGCAACTGAATAAGTCACCACTTTTTCTATATTACATGAGTTAAAGGCATTAATATAATACCAGCAAAAGTTGCTATCAATGCTTCTTTAGTATAACCATATTGCCTAGAACTCGGAAGAAGTTCTTCAATAGCTATATAGAGCATCACTCCTGAAATAATTCCAAAAATCATACCAAGAGTTAAATCATTTATGTAAGGTTTAAGTATAAGAAAAGCCAAAGTAGCACCAATAGGTTCTGCTATCCCTGATAAAAAAGTATATTTAAAAGCTCTCATTTTACTTCCAGTAGCAAAGTAAATAGGCATTGCTACTGATATTCCCTCAGGAATATTGTGCATAGCTATAGCTAATGCAATAGAAATTCCCAAAGTCATATTTTCATAACCAGCCATAAATGTTGCTATTCCTTCAGGAAAGTTATGCAGTCCAATTGCAAGAGTAGAAACAAATCCTACTCTAAATAAGTTTTCATGTTGTTTACCATCTCCATGAGGTTCATCTTCATGAGGTACAAATTTATCTAAAAGAGCAGCCAGTAATACTCCAATAAGAAGAAAAATTACTCCAAGCACTACTCCTATTTTTTCTCCAGCATAAGCAGCTAATAGAATGTTAGCATTAGGCATAAGATCAGTGAATGATACACTTATCATTACACCACCAGCAAATCCTAGTGAAATAGTTACTAATTTTTCACTTTTTTTATTAGTTAAAAATATTATAAAAGCTCCAAGCAGTGTTGACATTCCTGCTAGAAAAGACAAAATCAACGCTCTCGTCGCTGCTATATCTTCAAACATTTATTCACTTCCCTTTCTTTCTTTAAATTATGATATATATTACAAAAAATACTTCTTAATTCCTTTTATAAATTATTTTTCATTTTTTAAAAGCTCATAACTATTTGAGATAGTTGGCATTTTTAGTACATCAAGCATTCTTTCAAGAAGAACTCCTTCTCTATTTGGATATTTAAAGCCATAACTAGCCAAAATACATTGAGTAATAAATTGTACTCCTCTTTCAATAGCGATAGGAAGGCTATCTCCTTGGAGAAGACTTCCTATAACAACACTTGTATAGGCATCTCCAGTACCAGGGTAAGAAGCAGGAATGTATTTACAACTTACTTTCCAAAAAACATCATTTTCTCTATCATAAGCTACAACATTTGTTTTTCTGTCTGTAGAGTGTGAATCTTCATCAGGTACACTTGTGGCTATTACTATTTTAGGACCCATTGCTGCAAGTTCTATAAGCCATTGTTTTATTTCAGCTTCACTTATTTCTTTTTTATATTCTTTATCTAAAAGAAAAGTAACTTCTGTAAAGTTAGGAGTTATTATATCAGCCTTTCCAATAAGTTTTTTCATTTCCTCTACCATTTCTTTTCCCATTGTTCCATATAATCTACCATTATCGCCTAATACAGGATCTATAACAGTAAGATTATTTTTATGACCAAAGAAATCAACAAAATCTGCTACTATTTTTATTTGTCTGGGAGAACCTAAAAATCCAGAATATATACAATCGAATTCAAGTCCAAGTTTTTTCCAGTGAGCTATATGTTGCTCCATATAATCTGTAAGATCAAGAAAACTGAAACCTTCAAATCCTCCAGTATGAGTAGAGAGCACTGCTGTAGGAACAGGGCATACTTGTAATTTCATGCTTGAAAGTATTGGTATAATACTTGTTAATGAAGATCTTCCATAACCAGAAAGATCATGAATAGCTGCTACTTTTTTTACTATATTATCCATTTTATTCCCCTTTTATTTTAGTCTGTATGTTTTTATTCCTTTATAATCTATTACATTAATTTTAGAATCATTTTCTAATTTCATAAAAATATTTTTAATATTTTCTTCTTTTCTTGAATTCATAAAGCTTTCAACTTCAAACTGATTCATAGGATGTCTTCTTATTATGCTTAGAATAGCCTCATAATTATCTGCTATTTCACTAAAAAAACTTCCAGAGCTTAACATATCAATAGATATACCTCCAAGTTCATGAATGGCATATTCCATATCTTCCTTACTTACAGTTTTTACATAATCTTCAGCAGGAGGTCTTACTGGGGTATTGAGATATACTCTGTCATATTTTATTTGCTTTAGTAATTCTTTGAACAAAGCAATAGATTTTTTATCACAGTTAATTCCATCAATCAGCATTATTTCAAGCCATAATTGTCCTTTATATTCATGTGAAAATTTAATTAGACCATTTAATTCATCTTCAAATTTTATAGTCCCTAAAGGTCTATCAATTTTTTTAGCTATTTCTTGATTATAGCCATCAAGGGAAGGAAGGACTATATCAGCCTCATAAAGTTCTTCTCTTACTTTAGAGTCATGTAGAAGAGCACCATTAGTAATAACTGCTATAGGTTTATCAGTAAATTTTTTTATTTCTTTTATGAGATTTCCAAGTCTTGAATAGAGGGTAGGCTCCCCTTCTCCAACAATAGTAATAATATCAAATTTGTCAGAATCTTTTAAATATATTTTAAATTCTTCCATAATATCTTCAAGCTTAAAAAATTCTTTTCTATCTCCAGTCATCTTATCAGTTCTTCCCAATTGACAGTATATACATGAATAATTACAAGTTTTACGGGGTATAGGACTTATTCCTAAAGAATTTCCAAGCCTTCGTGAGGGAACAGGACCAAAAATATATTTCATAGTTTCCATAATTTTTCCTCCAGAAATTAAGGTTGTTTCTGTTAACTTAAATTTATATAAACTACTCCTAATCTTTTAAGCTATATGATATTCTCCTTAAAATAAAAGGAATAGTTACTAACAATGTCTAAAAATTTTAATATTTGTTGTCCTGATTGTTTTTCTAAAGGTTTATATAAATTAGGATAAAAATTTATTAAAAGTATTTTTATACTTTTTCAATTTTTCAGAGCTAGTTATTTATTTTAAATTAACATATTTTTAAGATTTTTATATAAAATTATTTCCATATTCATTATACAATATTTTACTTAAATAAGCTATAAGAGAGTAAAAAAAGCTATTTTTGATATTTGCATATATTTATTTGATTTTTATTCCAATAATTAGAGCTATGTCCATAGTTTGGGTTATACTAAGCTGCATACCTCGTAGTTCACTATAGTTATCAGATACTCTTATATTTTCTATTATACAGTTTGAGAAATCTATCCCTTTCAAAGGAGTTTTAAAAAAATCAGCATTAGAGAAATTTACATTATTCAATTTAATTTTTTTCAGCTTTATTTCGGAAAGAAATCCATAATTAAAAAAGCTATCTTTAATATTCATATTTTCCCAAAGAGAATTAGAGTAATTTCCATAGAAAAAAGAACTTTTATTTATATCAATGTTTTTAAATATACTTTGACTAAAGTCACAACCATCACCATTGCAATCATTTATAGTGCTGGATTTCCAATAAGAGGAAATAAATTTACAATTTTTAAAGTTGCATTTAATCATCTCTATATTAGAAAAAGAGGAATTACTAAAATCACAATTTTCAAATTTACATTCTTTAAATATACTATTTTCAAAGTCGATTCTCTTTATTTGAATATCAGAAATTATTTCCTGAAAATATTCTCCACAAATTGGAATTTCTTCTTCAATGGCTTTAAATATATCCTGTTCTAACATAAATAACTCCTTTTTCATTTATTTATTCAATTTATTATAACATAAAAAAAGAGACTGACCATGGGTCAGTCTCAAAAATATTTAGATAATTAAATCTTTATTATTTTTTTTCAGAAGTAAAGTCCATAGAAGCAAGTCTGTTATATTGTCTCCATCTTCTTTGAGCTTCAGATTTGTTTAATTCAAATAGTTCTTTAGCATGAGCTGGGTTAGCTTTAGAAAGAGTAGCATATCTTACTTCTCCTAATAAGTACTCTTCATATTTATCCCAGTTAGGCTCTTTAGAATCTATTTGTAATGGGTTTTTACCTTCTGCTTCAAGAGCTGGATTGTATCTGAAGATTGGCCAGTATCCACATTCAGTAGCAAGTTTCATCTCGTTTTGAACTTTAGACATACCTTTCTTCAATCCGTGGTTGATACAAGGAGCATAAGCTATGATTAGAGATGGTCCATTGTATGCTTCAGCTTCTTTAAGAGCTTTTAGGTATTGTTGTTGATTTGCACCCATAGAAACTTGTGCAACATAGATATGTCCATAAGACATAGCTATAGCAGCAAGATCTTTTTTCTTAACTGATTTACCAGCAGCAGCGAATTTTGCAATTGCTCCTGTAGGTGTTGATTTAGAAGCTTGTCCTCCAGTATTAGAGTAAACTTCTGTATCTAGAACTACTATGTTTACATCTTCTTTAGAAGCTAAAACGTGGTCAAGTCCACCATAACCGATGTCATATGCCCAACCGTCTCCTCCGAAGATCCATTGAGATTTTTTAATTAAGTATTGTTTTAAACTTAAGATTTCTTTGCAAACTTCACAGTCTTTTCCTTCAAGAGCAGCGATTATTTTAGCTGAAACTTCTTGAGTTTTAGCAGCTGATGATCTATTTTCAATCCATTCTTTAAATAGTTCAGCAACTTCTGCAGGAGCTTTATCCATATTTTCTTCCATTATATTTTGAAGTCTATCTCTCATAGTTTCAACAGCTACATGCATTCCCATTCCAAACTCAGCATTATCTTCAAATAGAGAAGAAGCCCATGATGGTCCATGTCCATTTTTGTTAGTTGTGTATGGAGTTGCAGGAGCAGATCCACTGTATATTGAAGAACATCCAGTAGCATTAGCTATCATCATTCTATCTCCAAATAATTGAGTGATTGCTTTAAGGTATGGAGTTTCTCCACAACCTGGACAAGCACCATGGAATTCAAATAATGGTTGAGCAAATTGAGATCCTTTTACAGTATCTTTAGACATTAAGTCACTTCTGTATTCAACATTATTGAATAAGTATCCAGCTTTTCTATCTTCTCCAGCTTCTAGAGAAGTAGCAATAGGTTTCATAACTAGAGCTTTTTCTTTTGCAGGACATGTATTAGCACAAGATCCACAACCAGTACAATCTAGAGCAGAAACTTGCATTCTATATTCAAATCCTTCTAATCCTTTTCCAATTGGTTTTATAGTTTTTAATTCAACTGGAGAAGCAGCTTTTTCTTCAGCAGTCATTAAGAATGGTCTTAAAACTGCGTGAGGACATACATATGAACATTGGTTACATTGGATACAGTTTTCAGCAATCCATACAGGAACGTGAACTGCAATTCCTCTCTTTTCAAAAGCAGAAGTTCCGTTTTCAAAAGTACCATCTTCATATCCGTCAAATGCAGATACTGGTAAGTCATATCCTTTTATAGCATTAACTGGTTTAGCAATTTTTTCTACAAATTTTTCAGTTTTAGTCATTTCAGTGCTACAAGTTCCACAACAACAGTTTTCATGTTCATGTCCTGAGCAATCACAAGAAACATCTAAATCAGCCCAAGCTGGATCTACTGGAACTTCTATTAATCCTTCTGCTCCTTTATCAATAGCGTTATAGTTCATTTGAACAATATCGTCACCTTTTTTAGCATAAGATTTTTTAGCATAGTCTTTCATATATTGTTGAGCTTCTTCAAATGGAATGATGTCAGCTAATTTAAAGAAAGCAGCCTGCATGATTGTATTAGTTCTTTGTCCTAATCCAATTTCTTCAGCTAGAGCAGTAGCATTGATTATAAATAATCTAGCTCCATTTTTAGCTAAATCTCTTTTTACTTTAGTAGGGATTTCTTTTACAGCTTCTTCTGGAGTCCAGATACAGTTGATCAAGAAAGACCCACCTTTTCTAATTCCTGAAGTCATATCATATAAATGTAAGTAAGCTGGTACTGAACAAGCAACAAAACTTGGATTAGAAATTAAGTAGCTTGCTTTGATAGGAGTTTTTCCAAATCTTAAGTGAGATCTAGTAACTCCTCCTGATTTTTTAGAGTCATATGCAAAGTATCCTTGAGCATATAAATCAGTTTTGTCTCCAATGATTTTGATAGAGTTTTTGTTAGCTCCAACTGTACCGTCAGCTCCAAGTCCGAAGAATAGACATTCTTTAACATCTGGGCTAGTAACAGATACAGGTGCTCCAACTTCTAATGAAGTGAAAGTAACGTCGTCAACGATACCAACAGTAAATTTATTTTTAGGTTGATCTAATTTTAAATTTTCAAATACTGCAATAACTTGAGCAGGAGTAGTATCTTTAGAAGATAGTCCATATCTTCCTCCAACTATTAATGGAGCATTTTCTTTTCCATAGAAAACTGATTGGATATCTTGATATAAAGGTTCTCCAACTGATCCTGGCTCTTTAGTTCTGTCTAATACAGCTATTTTTTTAACTGTCTTAGGTAATACATCAAAGAAATATTTTTCAGAGAATGGTCTGAATAAGTGAACAGAAACTAATCCAACTTTTTCTCCTTTAGCATTTAAATAATCAATTGTTTCTTCAGATATAGGGCAGATAGATCCCATAGCTATGATGATTCTTTCTGCATCTGGAGCTCCATAGTAATTGAAAGGTTTATAATCTCTTCCAGTTACTTTAGAAATTTCAGCCATGTAGTGAGCAACTACATCAGGTACTGCATCATAGAATTTATTTTGAGCTTCTCTAGCTTGGAAATAAATATCATCATTTTCAGCAGTTCCTCTAGTTACTGGATGCTCAGGGTTAAGAGCTCTTTCTCTGAAAGCTTGAACTTCTTTCATATCTATTAAGTTTTTGAAAACTTCATAATCCATAACTTCAACTTTTTGAATTTCGTGAGAAGTTCTGAATCCATCAAAGAAGTGCATGAAAGGAATTCTTGTTTTGATAGCTGCTAAGTGAGCTACTCCTGCAAGGTCCATAACTTCTTGAACTGAGTTAGTTGCTAGCATAGCAAATCCAGTTTGTCTAGCAGCATATATATCTTGGTGATCTCCAAAGATAGATAGTGCTTGAGCTGATAATGCTCTTGCTGATACGTGGATAACTCCTGGAAGAAGTTCTCCAGCTATTTTATACATGTTAGGTATTTTTAGTAATAATCCTTGAGAAGCAGTATAAGTTGTTGTTAATGCTCCTGCTTGTAAAGATCCGTGTACAGTTCCAGCAGCTCCTGCTTCTGATTGCATTTCTACTACTTTTACTGGTACTCCGAAAATATTTTTCATTCCTTTTGAAGCCCATTCATCTGTGTATTCTGCCATTGGAGATGATGGAGTGATTGGGTAGATTCCAGCTACTTCTGTGAACGCATATGAAGCGTACGCAGCAGCTTGGTTACCGTCCATAGTCTGCATTTTTTTAACCATTACAATATCCTCCTATAATTTTAAAGTATTTTAAAAAAATTACTCTACTATATATTTTAAATCATTATTAAAATTTGTCAATTACAAATTCACTTTTTTTTGATATTTTTTAACAAATTATTTTCCAGAAACAATTTTATAAGTATCTCTAGCTATTACAAGCTCTTCATTTGTAGGTATTTTATAAATTAAAACTTTAGAATCTTCAGTAGAAAGTTTTACATTTCCTTTTTTTCTAACAGAATTAACTTCCTTATCAATTTTTGCTCCCATAAATTCAAGTCCACTGATTACAGCTTCTCTTACTCCAGCAGCATTTTCTCCAATTCCACCAGCAAAGCAGATAGCATCTACTCCACCCATAGCAGCAGCATAAGCTCCTATGTAAGATTTGATTTTATAGATAAACATTTCTTCTGCAAGTATAGCTCTTTCATCTCCTTCAGCTACACCATTTTCCATATCTCTACAGTCAGAAGATTTTCCATAGATACCCAATATTCCAGATTCTTTATTTAATCTGTTATCCATTTCTTTATCAGTTAATCCTCTTTTATTTTTAATAAATAGAACAGCAGCTGGATCAATATCTCCACATCTAGTTCCCATCATAAGACCTTGTAAAGGAGTAAGTCCCATTGAAGTATCTACACATTTTCCATCTACTACAGCTGACATAGATGCACCATTTCCTAAATGGCAGACAATAATTTTTGAATGTTCAGGATTTCCCATGATTTCTCTCATTGTTTCTGAAACATAAAGATGAGATGTTCCGTGGAATCCATATTTTCTAACTTTTAGCTCTTTATAATCGTCATATGGTAAAGCATACATATATGCTTTAGCTGGCATTGTTTGATGGAATGCAGTATCAAAAACTCCTACATTAGGTTTACCAGGCATAAGAGCCATGCATGTTCTAACACCCATTAAGTTAGCTGGATTGTGTAAAGGTGCAAGATCATTATTTTCTTCAACAGCTTTCATAACCTCTTCATTTAATAATACAGAAGAAGCAAATGTTTCTCCACCATGAACCATTCTGTGTCCAATAGCTCCAACTTCTTCAACAGAAGCAATAACTCCATGTTCTTTATCAATTATAGCATTAATAACTAGTTCCAATGCTTCTTTATGAGTAGGCATAGGTTTTTTAATTTCAATTTCAAAATCTTTAGCAGGTACTTCATATTCCATTCTAGAACCGTCTATTCCAATTCTTTCACAAAGTCCTTTTGCAAATACTTCTTTAGTTTCTGGATTCATTAATTGATATTTCAATGATGAACTTCCACAGTTTATTACTAAAACTTTCATTATACGTTTAACCTCCAAGATTTATTTTTTTTATTATTATTCAGCGGCTTGAACTGCTGTAATTGCTACTAGGTTTACGATGTCATCTACTGAACATCCTCTTGATAAGTCATTGATAGGAGATGCAAGCCCTTGAATTAATGGACCATAAGCATTAGCACCAGCCAATCTTTGAACTAATTTATATCCAATATTTCCTGCAGCTAGGTTAGGGAACACTAATATATTAGCACTTCCTGCAACTTTAGATTCAGGACATTTTTTCATAGCTACTGATTTGACAATAGCAGCATCAGCTTGAATTTCAGCTTCAAAAGGGAATGTAACTCCTCTTTCTTTCAAAATATTTCCTGCTTCTTTTACTACATCAATGTCAGGGTGGCTTGCCGAACCTTTAGTTGAGAAAGTCATTAAAGCAACTTTTCCTTCCATTCCTACTACATTTTTAGCAGTGATAACTGAAGCTTCAGCAATATCAGCTAATTGTTCAGAAGTTGGAACTGGTATAACTGAACAATCTCCAAATAGTAAAACTTCTCCATAAGTTTCTTGTCTTTCTGTAAGTTCCATGACAAACATAGAAGAAACAGTTTTTATTCCAGGTTTAGTTCCAATAATTTGTAATCCAGCTCTTAATACATCTGCTGTAGGTGAATCTGATCCAGATACCATTGCATCAGCATCTTTCATTTTTACCATCATAGCTCCATAGAAGTTAGGATCAGTTGACATGATTTCTTTAGCTTTTTCAAAAGTCATTCCTTTTTTTGCTCTTAATTCAGCGAATTTAGTTGCATATTCGTCTAATTTTGGAGAGTTGGCAATTTCAATAATTTCCACACCTTTTAGAGAGATTCCTAAATCATTAGCTACTCTTTCCATATTAGCTTTAATTCCTAAAACAACAGGTTTAGCAACTCCTAATTCAACTATTTTAGCAGCAGCAGTAACTACTCTTTCATCTTCACCTTCTGGTAAAACGACTGTCTTACCAACCATTCTTGCTTTTTCTCTTATTTTAACCAAAAAACTCAAAACAATCACTTCCTTAATATTATTTATTTTTTATCTTTTTATCTTTACATGTTCATAGGACATACTTATCCCTTAAGTGTTAAATATATACTAACAAATTTTAACTATAATTACAATTACTTTTAAAAAACATATACAAAATAAAAGTATAATATTAGTCAAATATAGCTTGTATATATTCTTTTGCATCAAACTTTCTTAAATCTTCAATTTTTTCGCCTACTCCTATAAATTTAATTGGTTTTTTAATTTCTTCAGATATACTGAACACAATCCCCCCTTTAGCAGTTCCATCTAATTTAGTTATTATGAAACCAGTTAAATCAGTTACTTCATTGAAAACTTTTGCTTGTGAAAGTCCATTCTGACCAGTGGTACCATCTATTACTAGAATAGATTCATAATGTTGGTCACCTAACTTTTTCTTAATGATATTATGAATTTTTTCCAATTCTTTCATTAAGTTATTTTTATTATGAAGCCTTCCAGCAGTATCAATGATAGCTATGTCTGCTCCTCTTGATTCAGCAGCAGCAAGAGTATCAAAGACAACAGCTCCAGGATCAGAACCTTGAGTACTTTTTACTATTTCAGCACCAGACCTTTTTGCCCATTCTTCCAATTGTTCGATTGCAGCAGCTCTAAATGTATCTCCAGCACCTAAAATAACTTTCTTACCATCTTTTATAAATTTAGAGGCAAGCTTACCAATAGTAGTAGTTTTTCCTACTCCATTTACACCAACTACAAGAATAACATTGAGTTTACCATCTTCTATTACTATATCATTTCCTTCTTTAATGAGGAATCCTTCCATCACTTCTTTTAAAACTGGATAAATATCTTTAGGGTCTTTTATACCTCTTTTCTTAACTTCTTTTTCTAAAGCACCAACTATTTTTACAGTCATATCCATACCAATATCTGACTGAATAAGGATATCTTCTAGTTCTTCATACATTTCAAAATCTATCACACTTCTTCCCAAGATAAATGATTTTAATTTTCCAAACAATCCTTCTCTGGATTTAAAAAGTTTATCTTTGAGGGAAGTAAAAAATCCTTTACTCTCCCCTTCTTTTTTTATTTCTGGAATAGGATCATTTAACTCTTCCATTTTTTCTTCAAGTACAGGTTCAGTTAAATTTTCCTCTTTTTCTTCAGGAATAGATTCGATTATTTTTTCTTTTATTTCAATCTCTGTTTTTTCTTTATTATCTTCAAGAATTTCAGAAATTTCAACACCAGCAACTGTGACATTGCTTTTCTCTTCTTCATTCTTTTCTTTTTTAAAAAGTTTGCTGAAAAAACCCATTTATTATGTCCTCCTAAAAATAACTTCTTTTCATTAATTTTATCACATTTTATATAGTTTTTCAATTTAAAAGAGTGAAAAATGAATCTAAATGTGAGCATTTTTCTTTCTTTAAAAAATAAAATAAAAAACACTGGCTATGAAAATTTTAATTTCACAGAACAGTGTTCCTTTAAATTTATAATTTAGTTAATATATTTCTTACAGCGAGAATTCCCATCACAGCTGCAATATTTAGTCCACTTCCATAACCAGAACTATCTCCAGCAGCATAAAGTCCCTCGATGCTAGTTTCCATATTCTCACTTATTTCTATTCTAGTACTTCTGAATTTTATTTCTGGAAAATAGAGTAGAAGATCACCAGAAGCAAATCCAGGAGTGATTTTATCAAGCACTTCAATGAATTCCATTATATTATCTAAAAGCCTTTGAGGACATGCTAGAGCTATATCTCCAGCTACATAATCTTCAGTGGTAGGGATTATATTTAATCTCGAAAGTTTTTCATCTGTTGATCTTCTTCCTGCTTTTAGATCTATGTAAGATTGAACTAAAAGTTTACCACCAGTCAACATAGAAGACATTTTAGCTATAGCAGTTGCATACTCAAAAGGTTGGTTAAATGGTTCAGTAAATTTTTTAGTACAAAGTAAGGCAAGATTTGTATTAGTAGATTTCCTATCTTTATATGCATGACCATTTGCAAGAATAAAATCATCTTCATATTTTTCAGCAGCAATAAATCCACTTGGATTACTACAAAAAGTTCTCATTTTGTCCCTATAATTTCTAGAATAATAAATCATTTTTGCTTCATAAAAATTTTCGTTGATTTCCTTCATAATAATATCAGGAATTTCAGCTCTTACTCCAATGTCAATGGCTCCATTTTCATATTTTATATTGTGCTCTTTACATAAATCCATCATTTTTTGAGCACCACTTCTTCCCATTCCAATGACTACATTATCAGAATAGTATTTTTCTTTTTCGCCTTTATGAGTTACAACAACTCCTTTAATTTTTCCACCTTCAATAATAAGAGTATCTATTTCTCTCTCAGTAGCAAACTCTACACCTTTTTCAATTAGATAATCTATAAGTTGAGTATACAGCTTTCTTGAACCATCAGTTCCAAGATGCATAGTAGGAGTATCAACAAGCTGAATTCCATTTTCAATACAACCTCTTTTTATTTTCTCCATAACAGAATTATAATTCATTCCTGCTGGTTTTTCATTAAATCCAAATTTTTTATATACATTTACTACATATTGAATTGTATCATTTACTATTTTTTTTCCAGTTACACTATGGACATCTCCACCAACTCTATAATCCATATTAAATTTTGAGTCAGAAAAAGCTCCAGCACCACTTACTCCATAAATTATTGAACAAGTAGGACAATTTACACATTTTCCAAGAGTTTCTTTTGGACATACCCTTTGTTTAAGCATTCTTCCCTTATCTATAATTAAAACTTTAGCTCCATCTTTTTTTTCAACAGCTTCATAAGCACCAAATACACCTGCTTGTCCACCACCTAAAAAGATAATGTCATATTTCACTATTTTAACCTCCAGCACAATTCTTTTTTAATGTTCACACCAGTTCATGTTTTGTGAAAAAACATTAAATGGCAGGTTGGCATGAATTTCTCCAGTACGACCAGAGTAATCATAATTCCATCCACCTATATTTGTTCCATTCCTAAAATCATCAGTATTGTAAATTTCGTTGCTACTATTTACTTTTTCATTTTCTGGAGTTTTAGGAATACTATTTCTCCCATATATTTCAGCAAAGGAAATAATTTCTCCAGTAGGAGTTTTAAAATCTAAAATTTTAAGATTATCCTTTGCTCCTTCTCTAGTTAAGTCGGGATAGTCTTTAGTCAAAGTATAATATTTTTCAAGAGCTATTCTAAGTTCTCTCAAATTTTTTAGAGTAGCTTCTGCTCTTCTTGCTTCTTTTAAGTCATTGATATTATATATTCCTATTAATATTATAACTGCTATTCCCAATATAACAGTACCAGTTCCTAGCATTACTTTCCAATCAATATTTTTTTTCATTGCTGTTCCCTATCTCTTTGGTTTAATAAAAGCATTTCTTACAGTTATTCCAGCTTTTTTAGGAAGAGTAACTTCAATTTCTAATGGTCCTCTTTTTACAGATATCCAACCTAATCCTTTGAATACCAACTCTTCACCAGCTTGTACTTTTATTTTTTTCTTTATCATTTCTAAGTTTTTATATTGAGATCTGCAATTATCACATGGAGGATAAAATAAATCTTTTCTATCAGAAGATAAAAGTTCTTTTAGTTTTTCTGTATTTGTTTCATGAAAAGTTACATCTTTTGCAGCATAAAGAGAAAATATAGGCATAGTATTATCTTCGTTTAGAACTTTAAACCATAATAATTCTCCAATTAAAAGAGCTCTGCCTTTTTTTACTTTAAAAGTTTTTCTAGATATTTCACCTGAAGGAACCATTTTTAAGTTGCATTCTTCACAGACTAAATCCGAAATACGTCCTTCTGGGATAAGTCCAGGAGTATCAACTAATACAATATTTGTATGAGGAATTTGATTTTTTACACTTTTAAGTGTAGTACCTGGATATTTAGAAACAGTAACTTTTTTAGTTCCCAAAAGTCTATTTACAATACTTGATTTTCCTACATTAGTAGTACCAAGGACTATTGCTTCTACTCCATCAGGGAAAAAATGTTTTATTTTTTTAAAGATACCATTTATTCCATATCCATTTTTACTGCTTACAATTGCAATATCAAGAGGAGCTATACCTTCCTCAGCTAGTCTATCTTTTACCCAATCAGATACTTCTGAAGGGTGTTTATCATCAGGAATAAGATCTAGTTTGTTAATGACTACAATAGAGTCCATTTCTCTGAGAACATCAAGTATTTCATCATCAAAAGAACCTTCAAAATCTATTATATCAAATACTGCTATAGCAAGTTTAGAATATTGCATAGCTTCCTGTACTTCTTTTCTATAGTCATCCTTATTTAATCTTACAGGCATATATTTACCATAATTTTTTATTTTAAAACATCTTTGACAGTAATGTTCACCATTTTCTTGAAGTTTTCCTTCTGGTAAATATCCATTCTTATTAGTATCTTCACTTTGTAATTCAATTCCACAACCAATACATTTTTTGCCCATACACATCTCTCCTTAACTTAATACATCATAAACTATATTTAAATTTGTATAAATACACATTTCACCAGCTATATTCATAGCTTCAACTGCTATTTCTTCAGCAGACATTTCTTTATTATTTCTTACAAGAGCTCTGGCAGCAGCATAAGCATAATTTCCTCCACTACCAATAGCTGCAACATCACCATCAGGCTCTATAACATCTCCATTACCTGAAAGAATTAATATCATATTTTTATCTGCCACAATAAGCATAGCATCTAAAACTCTCAAAGCCTTATCTGTTCTCCAATCTTTAGCAAGTTCAACTGAGGCTTTTTTTAAATTACCCCCAAATTCATCTAATTTGTTTTCAAATTTATCCATCAATGCGAAAGCATCAGCAGCAGCTCCAGCAAATCCAGCTAAAACTTCATAATTACCTATTTTACGTATTTTTTTTGCATTGCTTTTGAATACTACTTCTCCAAAAGTGACTTGCCCATCACCAGCAACAGCAACTTTTCCATCTTTTTTTACTGCTATAATTGTAGTAGCTCTTATCATAATGTTTCAACTCCTCTAACTTTGATTTGTAAAGTCAAATGGTATTTTATGTAGAATTTCTTGATATATTTTTGTACTTTCTATTGTAACATGCCCCATAAGTTCCTGCAAAAAATTAAGCCCCATACCTTTAGCTAAAAGATGTACAGCAAAAGTGTGTCTAAAAGAATAAGGACTTATTTCTCGAGTAATTCCAGCTTTTGCAGCATATCTGTCAACAATTCTTCTTAATGACCTATCACTTAATCTGTTTCCAGAACCATTTACAAAAAGAATGCTTGAATTATATTTTTCTTTATATTTTTCTTTTTTTGCTTCAATATATCTTTTGAAATATTCTCTAGTCCTTTGGCTGAAAAAAACGGTTCTGTTTGTTTTTCCATTAGAAACTAAAAGAGTTCTATTATCGAGATCAAAGACTTGTTCTCCAATACCAAGCATTTCAGTAGAAGTAATTCCACTTGAATAGAGTAATTCAAGGATAAGTCTATCTCTTAAACCATTAGTATTATCTATATTAATAACTTCTCTAAGTTTATTTATTTCTTCTAAAGTAAGTATATCTGGTTTTTCTGCTTCAAATGAAGGAGAATTAATTATTTCAATAGGATTATTTTTAATAAGGTTATTTTTTATTAAATATTTAAAGAAAGATCTTAAAGAAGAAAGTTTTCTGTTAATTGATCTTTTTCCCACTTCATTTTTTTGAAGTTCTATAATAAATCCTCTAAGCATAACAGGAGTTATTTTTGAAATATCTTCAATTTTTTCTATATTTTTTAAATATTCACTGAGCTGAGAAAGATCTTTTTTCAGAGACTTAATAGTATTAAGACTTTTATTTTCTCCAAATTCAGCAAAATATAAAAAATCTTTTATGTTTTTTTCTATATTTTCCATCTTTTCTCCCTGTATATCTAGTATCTTCTTATATTATAGCCCATATTAAGAAATATTTCTATGCCAGTTCACCTATTTTATTTTCCAAATATTCTAAAGCTATTTTTGAAATAGTGTTGTATCTCTCTTTTTTATCTTTTATTCTTATTCCATCTAATGATCTTATAATTCCAAAATTAGGTCCCATAGGTTGAAAATTTTTCTTTTCTTCAGTAATATATTTTATTATTGCACCAATAGCACTTCTGTCATCTAAGATAAAAGGAGATTTTCCTAATAATCTATGTGCTATATTAATGGCAGCCATTGCTCCAGTAGATATAGAAGAAACATAACCTTCACTTCCTGTTATCTGTCCAGCAAAATATATATTGTCACTTGCTTTTAATTTTAATGTTTCATCTAATAATTTTGATGAATCTATGAATGTATTTCTATGCATAACGCCATATCTTACAAACTCAGCATTTTCAAGTCCGGGAATCATAGAAAAGACCCTTTTTTGTTCTCCCCATTTTAAATTAGTTTGGAATCCTACTATATTATATAATTTTCCATCTTTATCGTCTTGCCTGAGTTGAACAACAGCATAATCCATTTTATCAGTCTTAGGATTAATAAGTCCTTTAGGTTTTAATGGACCAAATACAAGAGTTCTTTCTCCTGTCATGGCTATTCTCTCAACAGGCATACATGCTTCAAAAAGTTTTTCCTCTTCAAAAGCTTTTAGTGGAACTCTTTCAGCTGTGATCAAAGCATTGTAAAAAGTATAGTATTCTTCTTTGTTCATTGGGCAGTTTATATATTCTCCTTCTCCCTTTCCATAACGAGATTGACGATAAGCTTTTTCCATATTAATAGATTCTAAAGTAACAATAGGTGCAGCAGCATCATAGAAATAAAGATGTTCACTATGAGTAAGCTCAGCTATTTTTTTAGATAATACTTCAGATGTAAGAGGACCAGAAGCAATAAGGATTATTTTATCTTCAGGTATTTCAGTAAATTCTTCATCAATTATTTCTATATTTTCCATATTTCTTAAATATTCAGTTACTTCTATTGAAAAGCCATCTCTATCTACGGCAAGAGCCTGACCAGCTGGAACTCGGTTTTTGTCAGCTATTTTTATAAGGAGAGAATCAAGTTTTCGCAATTCTTCTTTCATAAGCCCAGAAGCATTAGCAAGATTATCTCCACCTAGAGAATTACTACACACAAGTTCAGCAAAATAATCTTTTTTATGTGCTTCTGTCATTTTTTTAGCTTTCATTTCATAAAGTTTTACTTTTATTCCCCTTTTGGCAAGTTGGTATGCAGCCTCACAACCAGCTAATCCAGCTCCAACTATGATAACTTCTTTACTATTCATTATTTCTCCTCTAAAATTTATTTCTAAACTCAAAGAGCTCACCCCTAAGGGTGAGTTCTTCTATTTTTTATTTTCTATTTTTTTTATATTTTTACATTCAGGATAACCTGTACAAGCAAGGAATTTTCCCCATCTACCTCTACTTATTTTAAATGGTCTTCCACATTTTTCGCATTTACCAGCTGCTTTTAATATTTTTTCTTCTTCATCAGTAATCTTTTTCAATTCAGCTTTAAGTTGTACTACTCCATCTTTTTCTACTATTTGATTATTAGCAAGCATTTTTCTGATTTCAGTAGGAAGAGGTGTTCTAATATTATCTTCAGCAAATTTTTCACTTTCTAGATAACTTCCAAATCTACCAAATTTTAAAAGATACATGGTACCATTATCAGTATAAACATCAGTAGGTCTTCCTTTTTTAGCTTTCATTATTTCTTCTACTTTTTCTTTTACAAATATTTTTCCATTTTTTATATCTTCGGCAGGTATTTCAACCCCTTTAAGAGATATTTTTTCCTTGCAGTCATCAGATTCATTAGGACATGCAAGATATCTTCCAAATCTACCTGTTTTTAAAATCATATTCCCTTTTCCACAAGGGCATGGAACATCAGATTCAATTATTCTTGACATTTCTTCTTCAACAGTGATTTTAAATTTATCTATATAATGCTTAAGCTCTTTATAGAATACTGAAAGAAGATTTATCCAATCTTTTTCTCCTTCAGCAACTTTGTCGAGCTGATTTTCAAGTTCAGCAGTAAATTTAACATTCATTATATTAGGGAAATTTTCATCAAGTTTATCTTTTATTTCATATCCCAATGCAGTAGGACTGAAACTTTTTCCCTCAACTACAACATATTCCCTTTTTTTCAAAGTTTCAATGATGGTAGCATATGTAGAAGGTCTTCCAATTCCTTCAGCTTCTAATTTTTTAACTAATGAAGATTCTGTAAATCTTGAAGGTGGCTTAGTAAAATCTTCTTTAATAAGAAGTTTTTCTAATTTAAGCATATCCCCTTCTTTTATAGTTGGAAATTCTCCAAGAGGGAGCTCCTCCTCCTCTTTAAATATTTTATAATATCCATCAAAAATTATTTTATTGATAGTTCCTCTAAAATCAAATTTTTCATAATTGCATATTATTTCAAACTGCTCATATTTCATAGGAGCAAGTTGTGATATAAGGAATCTGTCCCAAATAAGTTTATACAATTTATATTGATCTTTGTCTAAAGTATTTTTTAGATTATCAGGAGTCAATTCAATATCAGTAGGTCTGATAGCTTCATGAGCATCCTGTATTTTTTGTTTGTTTTTAACAGTTTTTTGTACTCCAAGATATTCTTTTCCAAAATTTTCAAGAATATATTTCTTTGCCATTTCTATGGCATCTTCAGATATTCTTGTAGAGTCAGTTCTCATATAAGTTATAAGTCCTTTATGATTTCCATCTATATCAATACCTTCATATAACCCTTGAGCTACTCTCATAGTTTTTGAAGCTGAAAATCCCAAATAAGATGAAGCTAACTGTTGGAGAGTACTAGTTTTTAGAGGTAATGGAGAATTTTTACTTTTCTTAGAAACCTTAGCTTCAATTACAGTAAAATCTTTTTTTTCTATTTTTTTTATTTCTTTAACAATTTTTTCATCAGTGAGTTTATCAAATTTTTTATTGTCTACTCTATATAAAGAAAGTTTTAATTTGTTTAAAAATTCACCTTTTACTTCCCAGAATTTAACTGGAGTGAATTTTTTTATTTCATCTTCTAAATCACAGATAAGTTTTAGAGCAACTGATTGAACTCTTCCAGCAGAAGTATTGGAAGAAATGCTTTTCCATAAAAGAGAGCTTATACCATATCCCACTAATCTATCAAGTATTCTTCTAGCTTGTTGAGCATTTACTTTGTCCATATCAATTTTTCTGGCATGAGATATAGAATCTTTAATAGCTGTTTCAGTTATTTCATTAAATTCTATTCTATTGCTATCCTTTTCATCAAGCTTTAAAGCATGAGCTATATGCCAAGCAATAGCCTCTCCTTCTCTATCTGGGTCGGAAGCAAGATAGATTTTGTCAGATTTTTTTGCAAGATCTTTTAAATTTTTTATTACATCTCCTTTTCCTTTTATAGTAGAATAAGAAGGTTGGAAGTTATTATCTACATCTACACCAAGTTTACTTTTAGGAAGATCCCTAACATGACCAAAAGAAGCAACTACATGGAATTTTTTTCCTAAAATTTTTTCTATTGTTTTAGCTTTAGCTGGGGATTCAACTATAACTAAATTTTTTTTAACCAAATTTTTCACCCCTATCTAAATTCAAATTTTTGTTTATTATATTTCCGTTTCATTTTACTAAAAAATAATAAAAAAAGCAACAAACAATTATATTTTAGTTTTTTCTTCTGTATTTTCCACCTGGAATACTTACTATAATATGTTTTATTTCAAGGTCCATGAGTATAGATAAAATCTCACTTGCTTTAAGAGATGTACCTAAAATAAGTTCATCTAAATTTTTTTCTTTTTCAAGTAAAAAAAATATTTTTTCTTCATAAGAAGTAAGCTTTAAATTATTATTTTTATTATTTTTTAGTTCCCAACCATATTCAATAATTATGTCTTTTACATTTGTTGTAAGTTTTGCTTGGCTATTTTTTATAAGATTATTACAACCTTCAGATGAAGGAGAGAAAATATCTCCTGGGACTGCAAAAACTTCTCTTCCTTCTTCTAAAGCTAATTCAGCAGTAATTAAGCTACCACCCTTTTTTTGACTTTCTATTACAAGAATTCCTCTGGATAAACCAACTATTATTCTGTTTCTCATGGGGAAATTATACCCAATTGGTTCGGTACCTAAAGGGTATTCACTAATTATTAATCCAGACTTTTCTATATTTTCCCAAAGTATTCTATTTTCTTTTGGATAAATAACATCAAGACCACTGCCAACTACTGCAATAGTCTTCCCATTTTTATCTAAAGTTTTTTTATGGCAGATGCTATCTATTCCGAGAGCCAATCCACTTACAGTGGTTATTTCGTTATTTACAAGATCTTCAGTCATTTTTTCACAGGTTATTTTTCCATAGACAGTAGCTTTTCTTGTACCTACTACCCCTATTCTTTTGCCTTTAAGAAGAGAGATATCTCCTTTATAATATAGAAAAACAGGAGGCTGACTTATATTTTTTAATTCTTCTGGATAATTGCTGCTTTTTAAACTTAGTACCTTTACTTTATTTTTCTTTAGATTTTTAATTTCCTCATCAAGAGATAAAGTTTGAGAGTCAATAATCTTTTTATATTCAATAGCATCAATATTGAAATATTTTCTAAGTTGAAATTCATCTAATTTAAATATATCCAAGTATTCCTTAAAAGCTGACATTAAATTACGGATAATGCTATCTTTGACACCTGCTGCCCTTAATTTATACCATTCCAAATAAGCTCACCTCTATTTTATTTTTGCATAAACTTTTACCAGAAGTTCTCTTATTATTTTAGAGTTAGGGTATAAACTTCTTCCTTTTTCAAGAATATTTCTTGCTTCTGTATAATTTTCAGTTGCCATATAGATATCTCCCATACCAGCATATACATATTCATCTTGTTTATAATTTAAATATTGTCTAAAATCACTTAGAGCACTATCATAATTTTGAAGATTTCTATTAGCTATTCCTCTCCCAAGATAAGCTTCATAAAAAGAAGAATCTATGTTTAAAGTATCATTATATAATGAAATAGCTTCTTCATTTCTTCCAAGAAATCTTGAAGTAGTTGCTGCTCCAAAAACATTTCTTATATCAGTTTTGTCCATAGAAAATATCTTTCTTGCACGCTCATATTGATTCATTCTAAAATATTGATTTCCCAACTGAAAGATTATTTCTGCATTTCCATTTACAGATTCTACATAGTTTTTTAATTCCTCTTCAAATTGGTTATGTAGTTTTTTCAATCTTCCACGATCCCTTTCAGCATCCATTTTAGCATCTATATTTCTCAGAGCTTCATTTCTATATTCGTATATAGGTGTCACTTCTTCTGAAAAAACTAAAGATGTAGATAATAGTATAAATATACTAATAAGTATCTTTTTCATTTTTTATCTCCTTTACAATCCCTTTTATTAATCCATCAGTCATTTTAATATCAATTTCATCATTTATTGATAAATCACTGACTTTTTTTATTGAAGTTCCATTTTTACTTATAACACTATACCCTCTTTTTAAAGTTTCGAGAGGGTTTAAGTTGATTATTTTGTTCACTCTATTATTTAAATTATTTTGAAGATTTTGTATATGATGTTCAAATGCTTTTTTCAAAAGATGTTCTTTTTCAATTATCTCTTGATTTTTTTCTTCAATATTTCTGCTGAAATTTTTTATGTAATAATTATTCTCTCTCTTTTCCAATTCTCTTTTTAGAATTTCTATATAATTTTTCATGAGAGATTTTAAATATCTGCTTCTATCTTCTATAGATTCTAAAGTCTTTTTTCGTTCAGGAACAGATAATTCTATAGCTTGAGTGGGAGTAGCTGCCCTTGCATCAGCTGTGAGATCACTGAGCAGATAATCTATTTCATGTCCTACAGCAGATATAATAGGTTTTTCAGAATTGTAAAAAGCAAGAGCCACTTCTTTTTCATTAAAAGACCACAGGTCTTCTATACTTCCTCCACCTCTGCCAGCTATTATCAAATCAATATCTTCTATTTTATTTAAGGTTTTAATTCCTTTTACTATTTCTTCCTTTGCTCCAATTCCTTGAACTTTAGCAGGATATACATAAATATTTATTGTAACATCTCTTTTTTTTATGGTTTTTATTATATCCTGTATAGCTGCTCCAGTATAGGCAGTAACAACTCCAATATTTTTAGGAAATTTAGGGAGAGGTTTTTTATGAGAATGATCAAAGTAACCTTGGTCAGCCATCTCTTTTTTTAATTTTTCAAGCTTGGCAAAAAGTTCACCTAATTCATTTTTTTTCTCAATATGCCTTACAAGTATTTGAAAATCTCCTCTATTTTCATAGAAACCGACATCACCAAATATTTTTACAGAATCACCATCTTTTAAATCTTCTGGAATTCTTTTAAATTTATATTTGAAAGCAGCGCATTTAACTTGAGCATCTTTATCTTTTAAGTTGAAATATAGATGTCCACTTTTATAATAAGTAACACCTGACATTTCTCCTTCAAGGAAAAATTCTCTCAAATCACTGTTTTCTTCTAAATAATTTTTTACTTTTCTATTAAATTCGCTTACACTATAGGTTCTTTCTTCAAACATTAAAAACTCCTTGGTTAAAAATCTAATAACAGTTTTTTAAGTTTAGTCATTTCATCTCTTTTTATAATAGCATTTTCAAAATCTAGTTCTTTAGAAAGTTTTGCTATTTGTTTTTGAAGTTTTATTATTTCTTTTTCAATATCTTTTCTAGATGTAAATGTTTTCTTAGCTTTATCTTCAGTTTCATTGATATCTAATCCATAATCAAGGTTAATTAAATCTTCACTAATTTCTTTAACAATAGTTTTAGGATCTATATTATTATATACATTGTATTCATTTTGGATTTTTCTTCTTCTATTAGTTTCATCAATAGCCTGTTTCATAGAATCAGTCATGATATCTCCATAGAGGATAACCCGTCCCTCTATATTTCTGGCAGCTCTACCTATTGTCTGTACCAAAGATCTTCTGCTTCTTAAAAAACCTTCTTTATCAGCTTCCAGTATAGCAACTAGAGAAACCTCAGGTATATCCAGTCCTTCTCTTAATAAGTTAATTCCAACTAGAGCATCAAATTCACCTTTTCTTAATCCTTTAATTATATCAATTCTTTCTAATGTATCTATATCAGAGTGCATATATTTCACTCTTACACCAAATCCAAGATAATATTCAGTGAGTTCTTCAGCCATTTTTTTAGTAAGAGTAGTGACTAAAACCCTTTCTTTTCTGTCAGCTCTTATTCTTATTTCTTCTAATAAATCATCTACCTGATTTTTAGTAGACCTTACTTCTATTACAGGGTCAAGTATTCCAGTAGGTCTTATAAGCTGTTCTGCAATATGTCCATGTGAAACTTCTATTTCAAAATCTCCAGGAGTAGCTGATACAAATACTGATTGATCAGCTATTTTCCTAAACTCTTCAAATTTTAAAGGTCTGTTGTCAAGAGCAGCTTTCAATCTGAATCCGTTTTCAACAAGAGCAGTTTTCCTTGCTCTGTCGCCATTATACATTCCCCTTATTTGTGGAATAGATATATGAGATTCGTCTATAAATATAAGGAAGTCTTTTGGAAAATATTCAAGAAGGGTATCAGGAGTTTCGCCCTCTTTTTTTCCAGAAAGATACCTTGAATAATTTTCTATACCTTTACAGTATCCAATTTCTCTTATCATTTCCATATCATATTCTGTTCTTTGCTTTAATCTTTGAGCTTCAAGAAGTTTACCTCTTTTTTCAAAAGCTTCTACTTCTATTTTTAAATCTTTTTGTATTTCAGCAAGAATTCTTTCATTATCACCATCAGCTGTAAGATATTGAGTAGCAGGATAAAGAACTATTCTTTCCAAATTTTTTCTTATTTTTTGTCCAGTAAGAGTATTTATTTCAGATATTTCTTCCAGATCATCTCCCCAGTATTCAAGTCTGTATCCAGTTTCCATATAAGATGGGTATATATCTATTACATCACCTTTTATTCTGAATTTTCCTCTTTCAAAAGCTATGTCATTTCTTTCATATCTTATACTTATAAGCCTTTCTATAAGTTCTTTTCTGGCTATTCCTGTTTGTCTGTCTATTGGAATGGTCATTTTTCTATATGTTTCAGCAGATCCTAATCCATATATGGCAGAAACGGAAGCTACAATTATTACATCTCTTCTGTTCATAAGGGCAGCAGTTGCAGCATGTCTTAATTTTTCAATTTCATCATTAATAGAAGAGTCTTTTTCTATATATGTATCAGTAGTGACTATATAAGCTTCTGGCTGATAATAATCATAATAAGACACGAAATATTCTACAGCATTATCAGGAAAAAAACTTTTATATTCTGAATAAAGCTGAGCTGCCAACGTTTTGTTAGGTGCAAGTATCAGTGCAGGTCTTTGTGTTTTTTCAATGATATTTGCCACAGTAAAAGTTTTTCCTGAACCAGTAACTCCAAGAAGTACCTGATCTTTTACTCCATTATTTATGTTATCAGTTATTTTTTTTATTGCCTCTGGCTGATCTCCAGTAGGACTATATTTTGAATGTATTTTAAACATATCATACCTACCTTTATTAATTCCTATTTTTAATTATACCATAAACTTTTTCTATATCTATCTTTTTTTATTAATATGTCTTTTATTTTTATTTTGTAATACAAATAATTTTAAAATAAAATATATTGATAATATTTTAAATTAGTGCTATAATCAATTATAAATTTTTAGGAGGTAGAGCATGGAAGTTTTTATACACCATATATATGAATACCAAAAAGGAATCAGAAACCTTATATTACACACTACAGATAAAAAAAATATTGAAATTATAAAAGAAAAGTTAAATTCTGAAAACATAGATTATATAATATATCCCTTAGGAAAGCAAAGAATAAATGTGTTCTTTGGAGCAAAGGAATGTGTGGAGGTAATAAAGAATATAAACAAACTTTCTTTGACAGCTTATACTCCAGAAGAAGATTTTATACTTGGTATAATGCTTGGATATGACAGAAGAAAACAGTGTGAAAGATTTTTGAAATTTAAAGAAAAAGCAATAAGTGCATAAAAAAGGAAACTACTAAAGCAGTTTCCTTTTTTAATATAGTTTTTTAATCTATAAAGATAATTTAATTTTCTTTATTTTTATTTCAATATATTTTTATAATATTTATATAATTTTTTCCTATCTTTTTTACTTTTTCTTTCTTAAAGCTGATATCATCGAAAGTACAGTAAAGACTAAAAATACTACTGTTATTGGTCTAGTATATAGAAAACTATATGATCCCTCATACATTAAAACAGCTTTTCTCAAATTAGTTTCAAGCATTGGACCTAAGATTACTGCTAAAACTATTGGAGAGCTAGGCATTTTTATTTTTGACATTATATATCCAATTATACCAAAAACAAAAGTAACTCCCACATCAAATAAACTGTTATTCATAGAGTATGATCCAATAGTTGAAAGAATTAATATAGCAGGAATCATTAAAGTTTTAGGAATTTCAACAATTCTACTATAAAATTTTATACCTGCCAATCCAATAAACAAAAGAAGAATATTTCCAATTATCATTGAACTAAATAATCCATAGACAATTTCAGGATTTTGTTCAAAAAGTAATGGACCTGGAGTTAATCCTTGAATTATAAGTGCTCCTAAAAGAACAGCAGCAACTGCATCTCCAGGAACTCCAAGAGTAAGTAAGGGAACCAATGCTCCTCCAGTTACTCCATTATTGCCAGCTTCAGGAGCAGAGATACCAATAAGACTTCCTTCTCCAAATTTCTCATGTTTATTACTTCTTTTAGCTTCATTATAGCAAACAAAGGCAGCAATATCTGCACCAGCACCTGGAATAGAACCTATAAAAGTTCCAATAGCTCCACATTTAATTATAGTAGGAAGACAATGCTTTATTTCTTTCCAGTTCATATAGTTTTTATCCATAACTATATCTGTTTTTATTTCTTTTTCTCCTACTAAACTTTCTATCTGATTAAAAACTTCTGATACAGCAAATAATCCTATAAGAACAGGAATTACTGAAAATCCATTAAGAAGATCAACTACACCAAAAGTGAATCTTGGATAGCTTGTTATAGCGTCCATACCAAAACAAGATATTAACAATCCTATTATACCAGCAATTATTCCTTTTAAGAAATTTTCAGCAGATATACTTGCAATAATAGTAAGCCCAAATAATGCTAAGGCAAAATATTCAGGAGCAGAGAATCTTAAAGCAAATTTCGCTAGTACAGGTGATATAGTAACAAGAGCCAGACAGCTGATAAGTCCTCCTAAAGCTGAAGCAATAGTAGACGCACTAAGAGCTTTTGTTGGGTACCCTTTTTTTACTAAAGCATAACCATCAAAACAAGTAGCAGCTGATGCAGGAGTTCCAGGAGTATTCAAAAGAATAGCCGAGATAGATCCCCCATAAATAGCTCCAATATATATTCCCACAAGCATTATAAGACCAGTAACAGCATCCATACCAAAAGTAAAAGGAAGAAGGATAGCAACTCCCATTGTAGCAGTAAGACCTGGAAGAGCTCCAATAACAACCCCACCAGTCACTCCAAGAACCAGATAAAATAAATTACCTAGTAAAAGAGCAGTAGATAAACCTTGTATTAAGTGACTAAACATCTATATTTTCCCCCTTATTTTAATTAGATAAACAATCCAGCAGGTAAAGATACTTTAAAAGCATAAGTAAATAATAAATATAAAGCTATAGGGAATGCTATTGCGAATATTATATTTAATATTTTTGACTTACTCTTTAAAATAGTTATTACAATAAATGCAAATATTATAGTAGATACTAAATAACCAATTCTATCTATAAGAAATATATATACAGCAAAAGCGAAAATTACCATAAAAGTATATTTCATATTTGGATTATAAATGCTTTTTTTATTTTTATTTCTTAAACTTCCTATGAAAAGCATACCAGAGAGTATAAATAAAATAATTGCAATAACTTTAGGGAAGAAATCAGGACCTAATCCAGAATCTCCTATAAAAGCCATATTAAATTGAGTAGATGAATAAAAAATAAAAGCACTAACTATACATAAAAATGCAGAAAAAATAGTTTCTAACAAAATTAATCCCCCTTTTATAAAAAAGGTTACTAATAAACATAGTAACCTTTCCATACATTACATTAATTTAAGAATTTTATATGACTATTTCAAAGATTTTACTATTGAGTCTATTGTGGCAGTATCATCTATTATGAATGTTTCAAAGTCTTTTCCATTTAGATATTTGATTCCAAATGTAGAATTATTCATAAAATCTTTAAAGTCATCTGATTCAACAGATTTTTTAATAGCAGCATCAAGAGTGGCAACTATTTCAGGTGATGTTCCTTTAGGTACTGCAATACCTCTCCAAGTACCAGAAACAACATCATGTCCTAATTCTTTTAATGTAGCGACATCTGGAAGGCTTTCAACTCTAGTATCAGCCATTACTCCTAGGGCTCTTAATTGACCAGCTTTTAATTGTCCAATAGCTTCCCCTGGTCCCATTAGAGAGAAATCAGCATGTTTTCCCAATAATGCAGGAATAACCTCTCCAGCTCCATTGTATGGGATATGATTAAATTTTACACCAGCTTCATTTTCTATAGCTAGAGCATAAAAATTAGGTTTAGCTGTACTTGCAAATTTTATTTTTTCAGGATTTGCTTTTGCATCTGCTAAAAGTTCATCTAAAGTTTGGTATTTAGAATCTTTTTCAACTAGGACAACAGCTGGATCCATATTTACTAAAGATACTAATTCAAAATCTTTGTAGCTGATAGGAGAAAGATTCATTAAAGGTAACGAAACAATTTCTCTAGTTATCATTGTAATTGTATAACCATCTTTCTTTTGAGTAGCTCCAAAAGTCATTCCTACTGCTCCAGCTCCTCCAGTTTTATTAACTATAACTACTGAAGTTCCAAGTTCTTTTTCCATAAGACTTCCCAATTTTCTAGCAACTGCATCTGTTCCTCCACCAGCACTGAATGGTACAATCATATTGATATTTTTACTAGGGTAAGCCTTAGCAAAGGCACAAGCAGCCATTAAAGTGAAAATAATCATCATAAGTTTTTTTCTCATAAATCTGTCCTCCTCAGTTTTGCTAATATGACAAAATTTTTATTATTCATATTGTGTACACTGTATTGAAATAGAAATTTTTGTTATATTAGATTTCTTTTTATATTATTTCTTAATTAAATATCATATAATCTATTTATAACCCAATATTGTTAAAAAGTACAATAAAAAAATAAGTAAAAAATTTCATATATGAAACGAAATTTGATAAAACTATATAAAACTTTATTAAAATCATAGAATAATTATTAAAAAATCATAAAAAACTTAGTTCCATATATGGAAAAATATAGTATAATATATTATATGTTTTTGAGTAAATAGCTCATTTTGATGAAGTTAATTATAGAGAATTATAATTTAAATAAGGGGGAGATATGGAAATTGAAAAAAAAGTTCCTGCAATTGAAAAAGCAGATAAGATATTTAAATATCTTTATTATAAAGAATCGGCTACACAGGCAGATATTTCAAAAGATTTGGGAATACCCAAGGCAACAACAAACAGACTTTTATCAGTTTTAACAGAACTTAAATATTTGAATTTAGAAGGAAGAGAATATAAAATAGGAGAGAAATTCTATTTCTTTTCAAATAAGCATGAAAGATATACTTTGATTAAAAATATTGCTTATCCATATTTAGAAGAGTTATCTTTAAAGTTTAAGGAAACATTTAAAATAAGTGTTTTAGATGAAGATAAAATAAGAAGTATAGGAAAAGTGGAGAGCAGCGACTTTATTAAAATATCAGTTTCTGAAAATGCAATATTTCCATTGCATGCAGGAGCAGCAAGCAAGCTTTTAATATGCCAATTAAGTGAAAGCAAATTAAATAAACTTTTGGAGAGAACTCTTCCTAAATATACTGAAAATACTATAACTGATAGAGAGGAACTAAAAAAGGAGCTTCTTAAAATAAATATAAATAAACTTTCTTTTGATAATATGGAACATTCAGTGAATATAAGGGCTGTGGCAGTTCCTATACTAGATAGTAGAAATAGAATAGTAGCTGCTGTGAGTTGTCCATGTTTTCCAGATTCTTTGACAGATGAGAGAGCATTGAAGATAGCTGAATCTATGAGAAAATCATGTGAAGAAATATCTAAAAGATTGGAATATTTTAACAAATAACCATTAATAAATTGCCACAAATAGATGATTTAAAATTTTTAATTAAATTTGAATCATCTTTTTATTTTAAGAAAATTTACTAAAAGTAGTAGAATAATTTTAAAAATGTATAGTCAAAATTCCATATATGGAACTATGGTGTGAAGATTTTTTTTTATTTTTCTAACTTTCAACATTTTTAATACTTCAAAATTTTTTATCTTTTGTTTTTAATTCCATATATGGAATTTATTCTAAGAGGTTGAGATTGAATTTTTATTTTTTTTAAAGTATAAATAAAATACAGAAAAGTATAACAAAATATTTCATTATAAATCAAAGTAAAATATTTTAGGAGGTAAATTATGTTGAAAAAAAGTAAAATTTTAAAAAAAATAACTGATATAGGAATAGTTGCAGTGGTAAGAAGTGAAACTATAGAAGAAGGAATCAGAATTTCTAAAGCTTGTGTAAAGGGAGGAATTCCTGCAATAGAAGTTACATATACTGTACCAGGAGCTACTGAAGTAATAAAAGCTCTTAAAGAACAGTTTACTTCAAATGAATTAGTTATAGGTGCAGGAACTGTATTAGATGCAGCTACTGCCAGAATAGCTATTTTAGCTGGATCAGAATTTATAGTTTCTCCTGCTTTTGACGAAGAAACAGCAAAATTGTGTAACCTATATCAAGTACCATATATGCCAGGTTGTATGACAATTACTGAAATAACTAAAGCTATGCAATATGGAGCAGATATTGTAAAACTTTTCCCTGGAAGTGCTTTTGGACCTTCATTTGTAAAAGCTGTAAAAGCTCCACTTCCTCAAGCTAATATTATGCCTACTGGAGGAGTAAGTTTAGAAAATATAGATGAATGGTTTAAAAATGGTGTAGTTGCTGTAGGAGCAGGGGGAAAATTAGCTTCTGGTTCTAGTGAGGATATTATAGCTACTGCCAAAGCATTTGTAGAAAAGATAAAAGAGATAAGAAATAAGAAATAAGAAATAAATAAATGGGTATAGTGGAGGAAAAGACTGTAATGGAGAAAATATTTGATTTTAAAAATAAAGAATTTGGATTGGCGTGCAGTGGAGAAATGATAATGAGACTTTCGCCTTTAAATAATGAAATGCTGATTCAAGGACATTTACTTGAAAAACAAATGGGAGGAGCAGAATTCAATGTTGCTAGTGGGGTATCAATATTAGGAGAAAAAACTGCTATAGTAACAAAACTTCCAGAGAATGAATTAGGAAAGTTTGCAAAAAAGATAATAAGTTCTAATGGTGTAAGTGATGAATTTGTAGTATATGATGAATCTAAAAATAAAAGACTAGCTATTTACTATTATGAATATGGTTCATCACCAAGAAAACCAAATGTAACATATGACAGACAAAATTCATCTTTTCAATCTTTTAAGGCAGATGAAATAGATGATTCTATATATAATAGAACAGAAATTTTTCATACAAGTGGGATAACTTTAGGTTTATGTGAAAACTCAAATAAACTGACTCATGAGCTTATCAGAAATTTTAAAAATGGAGGAGCATTAGTATCTTTTGATGTGAATTTTAGAAGAAATCTCTGGACTGAAGAAGAGGCAAGAATAGAGATTGAAAAACTGTTGCCATCTGTAGATATACTTTTTGCTTCAGAGGAAACTTTTAGAAAAATGTTCCAAAAGACAGGAAACTTGAAAAATATTATAAGAGCTTTTGCAAAGGAATTTAATATATCATTTATTGCTTCTACTCAGAGAACAGTAAATTCTCCAAAATCTCATAATTTTACTTCATTAATATATAATGGAAAAAATGACACTTTCTATTGTGAAGCTCCATATGAAAATATAGAGATAGTAGATAGAATAGGAAGTGGAGATGCTTATGTTGCAGGAGTTATCTATGGAATATTAAAACATAATAATCCAGAAAAAGCAATGAAATATGGAAATGCTAATTCAGTATTGAAAAATACAATAGTAGGAGATATATCTTGTGCAGATGTTGCTCTTGTAGATAGCATAATAGCTGACCATGAAAATGGAAATACAAGCGAAATGAATAGATAATTAAGCCACCTAACCTTAAATTAATTTATAAAAAAGAGAGAGTTGAAATTTATATAATTTTTACTCTCTTTTTCTATTTTGTTAATTAAAATTTACAATTAAACAAAATATTTTGTAAAAATATGCTGTTGCAAAACAGCTTTTTTTATTTTTTGAACTAATATAAACCTTTAAATTTCAATAATTTTGTGATTGGATTGTGTTTTTTATGTGAAAACATTGATTGACAAAGATAAATAATAATATTATAATCAACTCATAGTTTTCTATAAAACTAAAAATATCTATTAATTGTTTGTTTTGAAAAAAATATAAAAATATTAAATTTAATTATAAATAAAATTTTAAAAAAATAAATATTTTTATTTTATATAAAAAAACAAAAAAATTAAATTGAAAATAACAATTAGTAAATAAAAATTAGGAGATAGGGGAAAGTGAAAAGGCAAAGTTCAAAAATTTTAATGATAGTATTACAGTTTCTATTCTATTTTTTAATAAATAAAATATTTAACGTACCAGACAGAATTATGTATAACACTTTCTTCATCTATCTTGCATTAAATCTTACTAAAAATATGTATTCCTTTAAAACTATACTCATATGGGAGGAACTGAAAAAACAACTCTTTGTACATACAGAATACCTCATAATTATGTTGATAAATGATGCAGCATTCTGGGGAAGTAAATATATCCCAGTTCATTTGATAGTAGGAATAACATTTACCTTCTTTAATTTAATCATAATAAAAATCATAAGAAATATATTTAGAAAATCGTTAGAAAAAAGACTTCTCATTATAGGAGTTGGAAATACAGCCAAAGAACTAACTCATGTAATTAAAGAGAATGATTTTACAATGTACAACTTACTAGGATATATAAGCGCTAACTCTTTGGAAGGAGTTAATCAAAGTATACAGATAGAAAAGAATAAAATACTTGGAAGCTGTTGTGATATAGAAAGAGTAATAGAAGAGAATAATATAAATGAAGTGATAATAGCACTACCACTTGCAGATAATAAACAGATGTCAGAAATAATTAACAGATTGGACGGAAAAGTAAATAAGATAAAATTTACACCAGAATTAAATGAAACATATACTTTTAATTCAAGTATAGAGGATTACGATGGAATAATGCTTGTATCTTCATACAATGGAATGAATAGAAGAACAAACAAATTTCTTAAAAGAAGCTTTGATTTAGTTACTGGAATAGTAGGGTGTCTAGTTCTTTCTATACTTTACCTTATATATGCACCAAAGATAAAAAAAGATGGAGGAAAAGCAATGTTTCTTCATACAAGAATAGGCCAGTACTTAAAAACTTTTAAGATGTATAAGTTTAGAACTATGTATGTTGATGCTGAGAAGAGGCTGGAAGAGATGTTAGCTAAAGATGAAAAATTAAAAGAGGAATTTTACAAGAACTTTAAGCTAAAAGATGATCTAAGAATAACTGAGGTAGGAAAATTTTTAAGAAAGACATCACTAGACGAATTTCCACAATTTATAAATGTAATAAAAGGAGAAATGTCATTTGTTGGACCAAGACCTGTGGTGCAAAAAGAAGTAGATATGTACTATGGAGAAGAAAATAGCAGAAAGATATTTATGGTAAAACCAGGGATAACAGGAATGTGGCAGGCAAATGGAAGGTCAGATGTAGAGAACTATAATGAGAGAATAGCACTGGATCTTTACTATATAAGAAACTGGTCATTATGGCTGGATGTAACAATAACAATAAAAACAATAAAAAATGTTATTGGAAAAAAGGGGGCATACTAAGGAATGAATATGGAAAATATAAAAGTAGCAATAATACATGATTGGTTAGTAACTTATGGAGGAGCAGAAAGAGTAGTAGAAGCATTTCTAGAAATATTTCCTGAAGCAGATATATATACACTTGTTTATGATGAAAAAAAGATGGGAGAAATATTTTCTAAAGAAAAAGTAAAAACTTCATTCATTCAAAAGTTTCCAAAGGCTACTAAAATTTATACTAAACTTTTACCTTTAATGCCATATGCTTTTGAAAAGTTTAATTTGAATAAATATGATTTAGTTATTTCAAGTAGTTCTTGTTGTGCAAAAGGAATAATAGCATCTCCAAATACTAAACATATAGCCTATATACATTCGCCAATGAGATATGCTTGGGATTTGTTCTATGAATATGAGAATAGAAGTAGTTTTTTAACGAAAATTTTTATGAATATTTTTATGAAAAATATACGAATATGGGATGTAATAAGCAGTCAAAGAATAGATGAAATTATAGCCAATTCAAATTATATTGCTAATAGAATAAAAAAGTATTGGCAAGTAAATTCAAAAGTTATTTATCCACCAGTGGAAACAGAAAGATTAGAACCTAATTATAAGGATTCAGAAGAATTTTATGTTTCTTTTTCAAGATTTGTATCATATAAGAGAATAGATTTAGCGATAGAAGCATGCATAAAATTAGATAGAAAGTTGATAGTAATAGGTGATGGAGAAGAAAGGAAAAAATTAGAGAAAGTGGCAAAGAATAATGAAAATATTATTTTTACTGGAAGAATTTCAGATGAAGAAGTAAAAAGTTATCTCCAAAGATGTAAAGCATTAATATTTTGTGCAGAAGAAGACTTTGGAATAATACCAATAGAATGTCAAGCTTGTGGAAGACCAGTGATTGCTTTTGGTAAGGGAGGAGCTCTTGAAACAATATTAAATAAAGAAACAGGCATATTCTTTGAAAAACAAGAAGTAGAAAGTTTGATTGAATCAATTTTAGAATTTGAAAAATTAAAATTTGATACAAAAGTGATATATGATCATGCACAAAAATTTTCTAAGAATAGATTTAAAAAAGAAATATTGGAATTAATTAAAAGCTATCTGAAGATGGAAAAGAACAAATTGTAGAGGTTTAGCAATGATAAAAATATGAATAAAATAAGCTGAAAATTAAGAATATTATTGGAAGAAAGTATATAAATAGATGGTAGGTTATTGGAGAAAAAATGAAAATAATAATTAATGGAAGATTTTTAACTCAAAATATTACAGGGGTTCAAAGATTTGCTCATGAAATAGTAAAAGAATTAGATAAGATTGTAAAAAAGAATGAAGCAGTAATTTTGACACCTAAAAATATATTGTTTAAAGATTTAAAGTATGAAAATATCGAAATAAAAAAAGTAGGAATTTTAAAAGGTCATTTATGGGAACAAATAGAGCTATCTTATTATGTCTTGAAAAATCAAGGAAAATTATTAAGTTTATGTAATACAGCACCAGTAATAAATACAGGAATAGTAACTATTCATGATATTTCATATAAAGTTAATCCTAAATTTTATTCAAGAAAATTTTCTATATTTTATAATGTTTTAAATAAAATAATCGCTAAAACTTCTCTGAAAATTTTAACTGTATCAGAATTCTCAAAAAAAGAAATAGTGAAATATTTTAATGTCAATTCTTCGAAAATAGATATAGTACATAACGCATGGCAGCATATGAAAAAAATAAAAGAAGATGTAAAAATGCTAGAAAAATTACAATTAAAAAATAAAGAATTTTATTTAGGGGTTTCAAGTATTAATCCTAATAAAAATTTTAAATATATTATAGAGCTAGCTAAGTTGTATCCTAAAAAAATATTTGTAATAGCAGGAAAATTGAATCAAAAAATTTTTGGGAGTATGAATTTAGAGAAAATAGAAAATCTGGTTTGGGCAGGTTATGTAAGTGATGAAGAATTAAAAATTTTATATAAAAATACCTCAGGTTTTATTTATCCATCATTTTATGAAGGATTTGGCATACCGCCATTAGAAGCATTAGCATGTGGATGTAAAAAAGTATATATATCAAATACAAGTTGTTTACCAGAGATATTTGAAGATAGTGTATTTTATTTAAATCCATATAAAGTAGAAAAAATATTAAATGAGAGAGAAACAATAAAAGAAGAAAAGATAAAAAAAATATTAGATAAGTATTTTTGGGAAAAAAGTGCTAAAAAAATACTCGAAATATTTGGAGAAAAATAATGAGAATAATTTATAAAAAAATATGTGCTCATTTATTTTTTATTTTTTTTACTTGTATTATTTTTTCACCTTATATAAAAGGAAGAACGATATATCTATATGGAATAATTCCTTTTTTAGATTTTTTTTATCTTAAATGGATTGGAGAAGAAAAGATCAATAAAAGAATACTAATGATGTGGTTTGGATTTATTTTTGTTTTAATATTGTATGGAGAGTTTGAATTTATAATAAGAATATTTTTTATAATTAATACATTATATTATTTGTTTTATTTGAAAACAATAAAATTATTTTCAATTTTTTATGATTATATATTTTTAAATATTTTTATAGGAATATTGCAATTCATTTATATTTATATTAATCCTAAAATTGCTTATTTATTAGGACCTGAAAATTTAGCTAAAACTTTTTTAGGAAGTTTTGCTGGACCAACAAACACTAATTTTTATTCAATAGGTTTATTAAAAAGAGCTAGTGGTTTATCTAGAGAGGTTGGGTTTTTTGCAAGTTTGATAGTAATAACAATTATTCTATATATAGAGGACAGAGATATAAAAAAAAATAAATGGAAAAACATTTTATTGATTATAGGATTTATCATAAGTATGAGTAAAATGTCTCCTTTATTGTTGGTATATATTGCTTTAAAGAAAATGAAAAAATATTTAAATAAAATACCAATGATTATTACTGTTTTAATGTCAATAATATTTTTGATAATTTTTTCAAAATATCTTTTTGAAAAAGGTTTTTTTATTCCAAGACATGATACATGGAATCATAGATTAGGTGGATATTTTATTGTTTTAAAATATAATTTATATCATTTAATACTTCCTTTAAAAACAATAAGTGAAATTTTAAATAATTATCCTAATTTATTATTTTTAAAAGAGTTGAGTCGTTTAAAAACATTTACAAGTATTAGTGAAATAATATTGCACCATGGAATTATAATATTTTTTACAGGAATTTTATTATTAAAAAAATTAAAATTGAAAACCAGTGATTTTTTATTATTAACATTATTAACTTTTAATACTGGATATATAACTGTGACATCTTATGTAATATTAATATATTTTTATATCTTTTACGAAAGAAGAAAGGAATTTAAATAAGAAAGCAATGGATAAAAAATATAAAAATTGGAAAGAAAGCAAATGTCTTTTTGAAAATGAAATAAAAACAATGGAAAATTTATCTCCAAAAGAAATAAAAGATAGTTTTTTTAAATATCTTGAATTTGGAACAGGTGGAATGAGGGGAAGAATGGGCATGGGAACTAATCATATGAATATATATATGATTAGAAAAGTTACTCAAGGACTTTCAAACTATTTAATTAATTCAAATGGAAATATTGGAAAGAATAAAGGTGTTGTAGTTGCATATGATTGTCGTATTAATTCATATGAATTTGCTTTGAATTCAGCTTTAGTTCTATGCACTAATGGGATAAAAACATATCTGTTTTCTTCATTAAGAAGTACTCCAGAACTTTCATTTGCTGTAAGAGAACTAAGATGTCAGGCAGGAATAATGATAACAGCTTCACATAATCCTAAAGAATACAATGGATATAAGGTATATTGGGAAGATGGAGGGCAATTAGTAGAACCTCAAGCTTCTGGAATAATAGAAGAAGTAAATAAAACAGATGAATTTGAAGATGTAAAGCTTATAACTCAAGAAGAAGCTAAAAATTTAGGCTTATTAAATATTCTAAATAACGAATTAGATAGTAGGTATTTAAAAAATGTAAAGAAGGAATCTATTTTAAAAGATTTACCTAATAAAGAAAATTTTAAATTAGTATATTCACCTCTTCATGGAACAGGGGAAAGACCAGTAAAAAGGCTGCTAGGTGAATTGGGATACAAAAATGTACATATAGTTGAAGTGCAGGAAAAGCCAGATGGAGAATTTCCAACTTGTTCATATGCTAATCCAGAAGAAAAAAATGTATTTGATCTTTCAATAAAGTTAGCTGATGAAGTAGGAGCTAAAGTATGTTTAGCAAATGATCCTGATGCAGATAGAACTGGAATGATGGTAAAAGAAGATAATAAATGGATATACTTAAATGGAAATCAGATAGGAATGCTTCTTTTAAAATATATTTTAGATAGTAAAAAAGATATACCTGAAAATGGAGCAGTAGTTACAACAATAGTTTCTACTCCGATATTAGATAAGATAGCTGAAGAAAGAAAGTTAAAAGTATTTAGAACTCTTACAGGGTTTAAATATATAGGAGAAAAGATAAGAGAATTTGAAGAGGGAAAATATGATAATT